>ENA-UADF01000145-UADF01000145.1-human-gut-metagenome-genome-assembly--contig:-NODE-145-length-19673-cov-5.923030_pt1 | contig 19673 bp, 20 predicted proteins | sample MGYA00244222_ERZ654245 | MGnify/ENA primary metagenome ERZ654245 (study PRJEB26926, sample SAMN06165019) | human gut metagenome | biome: ENVO:00009003; feature: ENVO:2100002; material: ENVO:00002003...
CCAGCATGCCGCGCTGGACAGCACCCCCGAGGCGGTGAATTACAGTCTGGATGCAGACGACCGCTCTCTGGAAACGGAGTACAGCGGCACCGGCAGCACCGAGGCTGCTGCGCCTACGGTGGACAGTGCCAAGATCATCTACACTGCCAACCTGACACTGGAAAGCAAGGATTACGAAGCAGCCCGCAGTGCGCTGGACAGCGCTCTTGCCGAGGCGGGCGGCTATCTGGAATCCAGCAGCGAGTACACGCGCACCGGTTCCAGCCGCTCCGTAAGCCTGACCTACCGGGTGCCGCAGGCCAACTACCAGAGCTTTCTGGATGCTGTGGCCGCTGCCGGTAATGTGACCTACCGCAGCCAGCAGGCCGATGACGTGACCACCCAGTATATGGACGTGTCCGCGCGGCTTTCTAATCTGCAGGCACAGCGCACCCGCTTACAGCAGCTGCAGGCACAGGCCGAAACTCTTTCGGACTTGCTGCAGATCGAGGACTCTCTCACCGAGGTGCAGTCCCAGATCGAAAGCTGGCAGAGCCAGCTGGACTGGTACAGCGATCAGGTGCAGCAGTGCACTGTGTATATCGACCTGAACGAGGTGCAGACCTACACACCCGCCGACGAGGGCTTTTTCTCCCGCATCGGCACGGCCCTTGTCTCCGGCTGGGGCAACTTTGTGAATGGCTTGCAGCAATTTGTGGTGGCGCTGGCCTCCGTCTGGCCGCTGGCAGTGCTGGCGTGCGCCGCTGTTGCCGTGGCGCTTGCATGGCGCAAAAAGCACCCGAAGAAGTGACCCCATAGAAATCCATTTTCCGCATAAAGGCTTCCCCCGGCCGGGGGAAGCCTTTTGTTCAACCCTATTGAGAAAACGACCACCCCTGTCCCGCCGGGCTGCTGCACCGGGAGACAGGGGTGATTTTTGTATATTTTGCAGTGCTTATTACACGCCGGAATAGGCCGAGAAGCCGCCGTCCACCGGCAGGCAGATGCCGGTGATGAAACCGGCTGCATCATTGTTCAACAAAAACAGCAGCGCGCCCACAAGGTCTTTTTCACTGTCGCCAAAGTGTCCCATGGGGGTGGCGGCAAGGATCTTTTTGGTGCGGTCGGTGGGGGTGCCGTCCTCGTTGAAGAGCAGCTTTGCGTTCTGCTCGCTGGCAAAAAAGCCCGGGGCAATGGCGTTGACCCGGATGCCCACCTTGCTGAAGTGCACCGCCAGCCACTGGGTAAAGTTGGTCACAGCAGCCTTGGAGCCGGAGTAGGCAGGGATCTTGGTCAGGGGCAGGTAGGCGTTCATGCTGGAAATGTTCAGAATGTTGCAGCCCTCGCGCCCTACCATCTGCCGTGCAAAGGCCTGCGTGGGCAGCAGCGTGCCGATAAAGTTCAGGTTGAACACCATCTCCACGCCGCTCTCGTCCAAATCAAAAAAGGTGACGGTGTCGCTTTCCAGATCGGCCATCTCAAAATATTCCTTGTCCGTATTGGCGCGGGCGTTGTTGCCGCCGGCACCGTTCACAAGGATATCGCAGGGGCCAAAGTCTGCCAGCACATCCTCGGCTACCTGCAGACAGTTGGCCTTGTTCATCACGTTGCAGGTGTAGCCCTTGGCGGTGCCGCCCTCGGCTTCGATCTTGTCCGCAAGCTCCTTGAGCTTATCCATGTTGCGGCCCAGCAGCGCCACCTTTGCGCCCGCCCGGGCCAGCGCCTTGGCAAAAATGGAGCACAACGTGCCGCTTGCGCCGGTGACGACAGCCACCTTGCCGGTGAGATCGGTGTTCAGTACATTCTTTTCCATAACATCCTCCTGTTACAGCTGTATTCATTGGCTAGAGTATAACAGAAAAAGACGGTCTTTGCCAGAACGTTCTTATTATAAAATGGGAAAGTTTTATTCTTTTTGCCGGGCAACAAGCACGATATCCTCCGGATGCGGTGCAGACGCAATCGCGCAAAATTGCAAAAATGACCGTTTTTACCTTGAAGATCTTCTAACTCTTCCAAAGCAAAAGCAGTATGATAAAAGCATGACAAACACATACTGACTTCGGCTGCGCTGCCCGCAGCGGGCTACACTGTTCAAGCCGCAGCGGGCTGCGCCTATGACCCACAGAGTTTTGAACAATGTGGGCATTCAGACCTGGAAACACAGCATTCCGCACCCACAATGTTCAACCCGAACGATGTGAACATTTAACGTAGGACAGTTTCTTTTTGCGCACTGATCAAATATAAAAAGTTATAATAATATTCTACACTGTTCACGCTGCACAATGTGCAACAGCGGCGGCGCTTCCCACTTTGATGTGAACACAAAAAAACAGGTTGAATTTAAAAATTCAACCTGCTTGGTGGTTGCGGGGGCCGGATTTGAACCAACGACCTTCGGGTTATGAGCCCGACGAGCTACCAGACTGCTCCACCCCGCGATATTTACTTTTTTGCTTTTCAGCGGTTCTCGCTGACTGCTCAAGTATAATACCACAGAGCGGGTAGAATGTCAACCCTTTTTGAGAAAAATTTTCGTATTCTCCTGCCGCAGCTTTTAACGCACCATTGTCCGGTGCTGTGCGCGGTATTCGGCGGGGGTGATGCCGTACAGACGGCGGAAGGTTTTCAGGAAGTTGCTGTAATCCGGAAAGCCGCTTTCGGTGCAGGCATTCAGGACGGAAACGCCCTCTTCCAGCGCCTTGCGGCAGTGCTGCATCCGCAGATAGGTCAGGTAGTTGTGGATGCTCTCCATGGTGCACTCCTTGAACGCGCGGGAAAGGTGCTCCCGGCTGACGTAAAGTTCCTGCGCCAGCTGCGCGGTGGTAAGGGTCGGGTTCTGATAATGCGTTTGCAGGTAGACCACCGCGCGCGCGACCAGCACACTGGTGCTGCTGGGTGTTCTAATCCCTGACTGTTCCGGGTAAAGCAACGAATACGTTGCCCCCATTTCTCTGAAGATATCCTGCATCTGAGGGGGAATGGGGGCATTTTTTATCAAAAATCAACTGAGATGAGTAAAAGCTATGGAGATCTGCTCCCGTTTTACCGGCATGGAGCGCAAGAACGGCGCTTTCCTGCTGCATACTGATAACGCTGATGTCAAGGTCTGCTTTGTGACCGATGAGATTGTCCGCGTCCGCGCAAGCTTTGACCATGAGCTGGCAGAGGAGTCTTACGTCCTGATGACCACCGCATGGGAGGATCGGATAAAGCTACTTCCTGATGCAGCCCTTTACAGGTCTACACTCATCCACCACACGCCCGATTCTTACACCAAACGCGAACTTGTCGGGGCGGGGCCCCTCCATCTTGCTGCGCAAGACCGTTCTGTCGCTTAAAAGCCCCACTGGGGCTTTCATTGCTCCGCTTCGCTGCGCAAACGCGAACTTTTGAGAATACGTCACTTTCGGCAGCTTGCAAGAAAAAACAATGAAAACTTTGGCAAAAAGAGAGAGGGCTGGACAGTGCCAGCCCTCTTGACAAGGCAATAATAGTCAAAAAGTTTCGTACCCATCTTCATCCCGGTTTCGTCCCGGTTTGCAGAATGCCCTTGCAATCCGAAAGGAGCCGTGCTATAATGCCGCTGTAATTGAATCAGAAATCTTCAGGGCAGGGTGCGATTCCCTACCGGTGGTACAGCCCACGAGCCGTAAGGCATGATTCGGTGAAACTCCGAAGCCGACAGTACAGTCTGGATGAAAGAAGATACCAAGCGCAGAGCCCGCACGGTTCTGCGCTTGTGGAGGCTGCTCTGGGATGCGTTTGCATTCTGGAGCTTTCTTTTTTGCACAAGGGTCCCTTGTGTCTTTTCGGCTTGCCCTGAACGTTTTTGTTCAGGGCTTTTTCTTTTGGAGGCGACACGATGAACGACAAAGAGTATATGCGTCTGGCTTTGCAGCTTGCAAAAAAGGGTTGCGGATGGACGTCTCCCAACCCGATGGTGGGTGCCGTGGTCGTAAAAGAGGGCAGGATCATCGGACAGGGCTGGCACCAGAGATACGGTCAGGCTCATGCGGAGCGCAATGCGCTGGCATCCTGCACCGAAGATCCGCAGGGAGCGACCCTGTATGTGACATTGGAGCCGTGCTGCCATTACGGAAAGCAGCCGCCCTGCGTGGATGCAATTCTGGACGCGGGCATTCACCGGGTGGTCGTGGGTTCTGCTGACCCGAATCCGCTGGTGGCTGGAAAAGGAATTGCAATCCTGCGCGCACACGGCATAGATGTGACCGAAAATGTTCTGCAAGAGGAATGCGATGCGCTGAACAAGGTGTTCTTCCACTATATCACCACAAAACGCCCCTTCGTTTCCATGAAATACGCCATGACGATGGACGGAAAAATCGCCACATACACAGGCGCTTCCAAATGGATCACCGGGGAAATTGCCCGGAATCATGTTCAACGGCAGCGACACCGATTCCGCGGCATTATGGTGGGAGTCGGAACCATCCTAGCAGATGACCCGCTGCTGACCTGCCGGATAGAGGGTGGCCGTGATCCCGTCCGGATCATCTGTGATACACATTTGCGGACACCGCTGCAATCACAGGTGGTCATGACCGCCAAACAGGTTCCGACCATTCTTGCGACCTGCTGCGGCGACCCGGAGAAGCAGGCGGCATATCAACAGGCCGGGTGCCGGGTCCTTTGTCTGGAAGCGCATTGCGGTCATGTGAATCTTCTGCAACTGATGGAACAGCTGGGGCAGGAGCAGATCGACAGCATTCTGCTGGAAGGCGGCGGAACCTTGAACTGGTCTGCACTGGAAAGCGGCATCGTGCAGCAGGTACAGGCTTACATTGCCCCGAAGCTGTTCGGAGGAAGGGATGCCAAAGCACCCATTGAGGGTGCAGGTGTCCCGCTTCCGGATGCTGCATTCCGCCTGAAGAACAGCCGATTGGAACAGCTTGGCAAAGATTTCCTGATCGAAAGTGAGGTGGAGTACCCGTGTTTACCGGAATCGTGGAAGAAGTCGGAACAATAAAATCCATCAATCGGGGACAGCATTCTGCCGTACTGACTGTTCGTGCAAAAACGGTTCTGGAAGAAACCAGAATTGGTGACAGCATCGCCGTCAACGGCATCTGTCTGACCGTCAGGCAGCTCTTCCCGGATAGCTTTGCTGCGGATGTCATGCACGAGACCTTGAACCGCTCTGCACTTGCACAGCTCACCGTTGGAAGTGCTGTCAATCTGGAACGTGCCATGCCGGCCAACGGACGTTTTGGCGGACACATCGTAGCAGGCCATGTGGATGGCGTCGGACGCATTGCTAATATCCGAAAAGACGATACGGCTATCTGGTACACCATTCATGCAGATCCTGCGATCCTTCGCTATGTCGTTGAAAAAGGCTCTATCACAATAGACGGTATCAGCCTGACCGTGGCTGCGGTGGAACCTACGGGCTTTTCCGTGTCCACGATACCGCACACCGTCCGTCAGACGAATCTGAACCAACGGCACAAAGGGGATTTTGTCAATTTGGAAACCGATGTTGTTGGAAAATATATCGAGAGGCTGCTTCCATCAGAAACACCGAAGCAAAACACGCTCACAAAAGAAATGCTGCTGCGCTGCGGCTTTTAAGGAGAGTTTACGATGAACTTCAATACCATTCCCGAAGCTTTGCAAGATCTGAAGCAAGGAAAAATCATTCTGGTAACGGATGACCCCGACCGTGAAAACGAGGGGGACTTCATCTGTGCTGCCGAATTTGCCACCACCGAAAACGTCAACTTTATGGCGACCCACGGCAAAGGTCTGATCTGTATGCCGATGTCCGAGGCTTTCGTCCAGAAGCTGCAATTTCCGCAGATGGTGCAACATAACACCGACAACCATGAAACGGCATTTACGGTGTCCATCGACCACGTTTCTACTTCTACGGGCATTTCTGCCGCAGAGCGTTCCATTACGGCGATGGCTTGTGTGGACGATCACGCAAAAGCAGAAGATTTCCGCAGACCGGGCCATATGTTCCCCCTTCTGGCAAAAAAGAACGGTGTGTTGGAGCGCAACGGTCACACGGAAGCAACCGTTGACCTGTGCCGTCTGGCAGGGCTGAAAGAATGCGGCCTGTGCTGCGAGATCATGCGGGAGGATGGCACGATGATGCGCACCGCTGAACTGGCAAAGCTGGCAGAGCGTTTCCAGATCAAATTCATCACCATCCGTGATTTACAGGAGTACCGCAAGTGTCACGATAAACTGGTCGATCAGGTGACGGCAGTGAACCTGCCCACCAAGTATGGCACCTTCAGAGCTTATGGTTTTGTGAGCCGCCTGAACGGAGAGCATCACATTGCACTGGTAAAAGGTGAGATTGGCGATGGAAAGGATATTCTATGCCGCGTCCACTCGGAATGCCTGACAGGAGATACATTTGGCTCTTTGCGTTGTGACTGCGGCCAACAGCTGGCCGCTGCCATGACGCAGATCGAAAAAGAAGACCGGGGTATCCTGCTCTATATGCGGCAGGAAGGCCGGGGCATCGGTCTGATCAACAAGCTGCGTGCCTATGAACTTCAGGAGCAGGGCATGGATACGCTGGAAGCCAATCTCGCTCTGGGGTTCCATGGAGATGAACGGGAGTATTATCTCGGCGCACAGATCCTCCGGGAACTTGGCGTAAAAAGCCTGCGCCTGCTTACCAATAACCCGGACAAAGTATATCAGCTCTCCGAGTTTGGGCTGGAGATCTCCGAGCGCGTACCCATTCAGATGACGGCGACCCCGTATGACCTGTTTTACCTGAAAACGAAGCAGGCACGGATGGGACATCTTCTGGAATATTAACAACGAAAGAGGTATTTAAAAATGAAAACATTTGAAGGCAAGCTGGTTTCTCAGAACATCAAGGTCGGTATCGTAGCTGCCCGCTTCAACGAATTTATCACGTCCAAACTTCTGAGCGGAGCAATGGATGGCCTGCTCCGGCACGATGTGCAGGACGCTGATGTTCATGTTGCATGGGTTCCAGGTGCTTTTGAGATCCCACTGGTTGCCTCTAAAATGGCAAAAAGCGGAAAGTACGATGCTGTAATCTGCCTTGGTGCCGTAATTCGCGGTTCTACCAGCCATTACGACTATGTGTGCAATGAGGTTTCCAAAGGCATTGCCACGGTCTCGCTAGAAAGCGGGGTTCCCGTCCTCTTTGGTGTTCTGACCACCGAAAACATCGAACAGGCCATCGAGCGGGCAGGCACCAAAGCAGGTAATAAAGGCTATGACTGTGCAGTCAGTGCCATCGAGATGGTAAACCTGCTCCGGGAAATGGATACCGCCGCAGAGTAAAATACACGCAGGAGTTTGCCATGATCATTATAAAGACCCGACAGCCTGACCCGGAACTGGAGCAGAAGATCCGGATGCTTCTGGAACGAGAGCACATCGAGGCAGAGCAAATATCCATTGATTCATGGGAGAAGTTGGTTCTTCCGGGGCTTACACTGGACGGAATGACCCACGAAGTGTCGTGCAACGACAGAAAAGTCTCCCTTACACGACTGGAGTTCGATTTGCTGCTGATGCTTGCCTCCCACGAAGGACAAATCTTCTCAAAAGAAAAGCTTTTCCGTGCTGTGTGGGGACAAAACTGTGACGACACCTTAAAGGTCGTGGCAAATACCGTTTCCAATCTGCGAAAGAAGCTGGCCGGCTGCGGCAGCTTTATCCGCACTACGCAGGGCGGCTATGCTTTTGTGAGCCAAAAGGAGAACGACCCGGCATGACCAGGATCTTATTTGTTTGTCTCGGAAATATCTGCCGAAGCCCGATGGCGGAGTATGTGATGAAAGACCTTACGTCCAAGGCAGGACTATCCGAGCAATTTGAAATCGCATCAGCCGCCACCAGTGCATGGGAAATCGGAAATCCGGTCTATCCTCCTGCACGGCAGAAGCTGGCAGAACATGGCATCGACTGCAACGGCAAGACCGCCCGGCAGATGACCCGGCTGGATTATGCACGGTATGATCATCTGATTGGCATGGACGAAAGTAATCTGTGCGACATCCTGCGGCTTGTCGGCGGAGACCCACAGCATAAAGTCTCGCTGCTGATGGCGCATACGGATCATCCCCGTGAAGTGGCAGACCCATGGTTCACGGGAGATTTTGAAGCCACATGGCAGGATATACTGGAAGGATGCACGGCATTGCTTGAGGAACTGCGCTAAATTGGCGTAAATTTTGGCGTATGCTGAATCAAGGTGCATTTTATAATCACCAGCGACGAGCTGATTTAACCGCAGGGAACGCCGATTGGTAGCATAAAATCCTTATATGAAACAAAAAGCGGCAGCTACGTTGTTTTTCGCAACATAGCTGCCGTATCTTCGTTTTGGGAGTTCGGTGTACCTACTACACCAATCCGCCTATTCGATTCTTACACCACACCGCTTTGTAAGGCTCCTTTTCGGGAAAACGCCCCAAAATTGGTGTAGTTGTGGTGTAGTACCGCAGATACCGTTTGAACTCCTGCCGAAAATTCATCGTATCAGCGCTTTATTTTTACGTTTTACTGCTCAATCGGCTTCATCGTGGGGATACTTTCCAGAACCAGCTTACAATGCTTCGTGATGCTTCACAATCGCGTTTTTACTTGCATTCCCGGTATTTATAATCCTTCGTGATTCGCCGTCATTCTCGTAGTTTTGCTGTCAATTTGCTGTCCTTGGAAGAATTTTGCTGTCAGACAAAATGCTCAGTAAGAGCCCTCTTTTGCTATCAAAAAATATCCAGTGTAGCAGCCAAACGCTCAAATGATTCCTGTTTTTTCTCCTCGGTCGCCTCGGCATAAATGTCCATCGTGGTCTGAATATCCTTATGCCCCATGACCGATTGGATGACCTTCAGGTTGGTCTCTTTTTCGCAAAGCCTTGTGCAGAACGTGTGTCGCAGATGATGTGCCGAAAAGTCCGGCAGCAGAACCGCTTCGCGATGCTGCTTCTTTGCTTCTACTTCCTCGCCTGCGTTGTAGTCTGCAATAATGCGCTTGATGGCGCGGTTCACAGATTGCGGATTCGGGACGTTACCAAAACGATTGCAGAAGATGAAGCCTGTCATACCATCAATCTCCACATCGTTCCAGCCGGATTCTTTCTGCTCCTCATGCAGCATTTCAAAGGCATCCTTCACAGTATCAAACATAGGGATCGTCCGAACGCCTGCTTCCGTTTTAGGTTTCGAGATGTGCAGAACAGAATTGCGGCTTTCGCCCACCGGGTAATAGACCAGACTGTGATTGATACTGATAGTGCGCCGCTCATAGTCCAAATCATCCCAGCGCAAGCCCAACGCTTCACCAATGCGGCAGCCTGTTCCCAGCAGTACCGTGAACAACGGCCACCAGTGGCAGAAGACCGGGTGATTGGCGATATGTTCCATGAACGCCCGCTGCTGCGGAATCGTCAGGGCATGACGCACACCAGTGGTCTGCTCGGAACTTTTCTTGATTTCTGCCATCACACCATCTGTGGGATTCTTGCGGACGATCTCATCCCGAACCGCCAGCTGAAAGGTGGGATGTAGCAGCGTATGAACGCTTTCGAGCGTGTTCGTCTGCAAGCCCTGCTTATCCAACAGGTAATTGTAGAATTGCAGCACATCCGAATACCGAATCTCTGCAATTTTCTTCTTGCCGAAGGTATCGCGGATGAAGCGGTCATACATATAAAGATAGTTGCTCCGGGTGGTCTGGCGTAGATTCGTTTTTAGGCTCATGTAGCGGTCAAACACAAAGTTGACCGTTGCTTTGCCTGCAACGTAAATATCCAGACCGTCCATCTGGTCTTTGGTGAACCGTGCTTCCTTCTCCCGAAGGGTCACAAGGTCATTTGCGTAGATGTATTTGCGCCGCCCCAGCGGGTCCGTGTAAGAATACGCATATCGCTTATCGGAGCTGCGCTGCATCTCACCTTTTCGCAGGGTACGCCCCCGCAGGTCTTTTCGTGTCGTTGCCATATCAATTCTCCTTCCCGAAAGAAGAAGGGCTTGATACTATTCAAAGTCGGACAAAACTTTGTCCAGCCCCTGCAAGACAACTTCTGTTACAGTCAGTTGATGTTGTTCGGCATAAGTGCAGATACGTTCATACAGAGCATCCTCCACCCGAATGCTCAAGGTTTTCTTTTTTGCATTTTCGGATTTTGGTCGTCCCATCTTTGCCATAGCTGCTCTCATACCTCCACAGTACCAGTATACTTTCCGTGTGACAGGAAGTCAAGCTGTAAAAAGCCCTTCTTGAAAATTTTTACGAAAAATCGAAAGTTCACACTCTGCTCATTGACATTTCGTCCTTGATTTGCTATTATAATGGTAACAACTCCCCCAGGCCTCTGCGCATAGCGTATGCACACTTGGGGGCGTTTTGCTTATAAAGGAGATTTTTCATGGCAGACAAGGACTTCAAAACGATAGACGAACAAATCGAGATTCTTCGTTCACGCGGCCTTACCATCGAGGATGAAGCCGAAGCAAAGGATTTTCTGCTGCGGAACAATTATTACCGTGTCAGCGGCTATTCTCTGACGCTCCGCAAGAACGATGTTTTTGCGAAGTCTGCCACGTTCCAAAATATCGAAGACATTTACAATTTCGACCATGAGTTCCGTCATATCATCCTGCACCATATCGAAACCATTGAGGTACAGATAAAGTCCATCTATGCCTATGAATTTACAAAAGTGTATGGGCCGTTGGGTTATCTGGATGCCGCAAATTTCTCCAATCAAGCAAAACATAAGGAAATCGTCGACAAAGCCAACCAGCAGAAGCGGCAGCGGCTGGCCCACGAAGCCTACTTAAAGCACTTCATCAACGACCTGCACCAAGAGATTCCGCTCTGGGCCTACGTTGATTTGCTGACAATCTCCGACATTTCTTTCCTGTATTCCATTTCCGAACGTCCGCTCAAAGAAACAATTGCCCATCAGTTCGGGCTTACCATGAATCGCGGCCCGGAAATTCTGGGGCAGTATATGCACAGCATGACGATTATCCGCAATCTCTGCGCACATGGAAGTCGCATTTACAATCGTCTCTTTGAGCAAAAACCTTCCCTCAACAAGAAAGAACAGGCGTTGCTGATCCGCCGCGAGGATGGCACGATGGATAACGCGCATTTCTTTGGGTTCTTCCTCGTCATGAGAAGGCTTCTGCCTGCTGAGAACTTTGCGGAAATGAAGGAAGCCGTCATTGCTCTGACGGAAAAATATCCGTTTGTGCGAATGGATTATTACGGCTTCCGGGATGACTGGAAAGAAAAGCTCTAATTTTGCATAGAATAAAGGTGACTTCTCCCACGAGCTGCTCTGCAGCGCAACACTGTGGGCGGTCTGGGGCCGGGGGATTTTCCTCCGGCCTATTTTTATGCAATGCGGAAGGTTTCCAGATACCGCTCGAAAATCTCACAGTTGACCAACGCCACCTTGTCGATTTTATAAACGGCTTTAGCTTCCTTTGCTAACTCCTGAAATTTTGTCAGACCAAGACTGTATTTTTCAGCCCCTTCCTGATAGCGGACAAACTTTTTCGCGTTCATTTTTGTTCTTTCAACGTCCTTTCGGGCGTAACCCATAAGCAAAACCCTCCATGTTTTATTTTTGATGTAAGTTCAAAATTGCCTGCTCACTCTGCTTATCCTGCACTTTTTGCACACTGTGAGCAGGCTGAGCAGGCTGAGCAGGGCTTTTTCAAGTTGATTCTTATTTTTAATCCCACGGACTTGGAACATCAACGGGTAAAAACAGGTCAACGGCTACATTGTGAAAGCCCCGGTTTGTGCCGATGCACTTATCATCATAGACAATGCCCAGACTTTTCTGATTGTCTTTTAGATGGTGGATAAAGGTGGATGCAGCCAGCGGCTTTTCCAGGTTATCCAGACACCAGCGTTCATAGACTTTATAGAAATCCGTGGATTTGCACTTGGCCCCCTTCCGAATTTCAAAGTAGCCCTCAGATTTGAGAAAGCCCAGAATGTTGTTGCCCTGCTCCATCGCTTCTTTCAGATTCGCGGCGGTGCGTTCGCTGATAGTAAATTGGTAATTGTTTTGAATCAGCCGATGCAGCCCCTCCAATGCCCAAAGCAAAATGCCCTCTTTTTCATTCCGCATCTTATCGATGAGGAAAGGATCGTCCACTCGGCCAAGAGGCTTTTCCTTGGTGGTGAGCAGTAGTTGGCGGCGATAGAAACCGTTGGACTTGTCATAGAGCGCGTGTAAACTGCCGTTTCCGAAGCAGGCAAACCGAACATACAGCGTACCCTGCACACTCTGCTGTCCTTTGCGCTCAATGTCGATTTTATCTTCCAGTGTAACAAGGGTCTTGATGTTGTTGGTCTGCGGCAGGGCCTCGGTTTTCATGTCATCGTCTACCAGAAGCAGCTTGTACTCCAAGCCTGCACGAGCAAAGCGGTTGGTTTCTACCTTTTGCAGACTGCCCGTGTACATACTGTTGCCGAACAATTCTCGCAGGATCAGCCCGATTCTGGATTTTCCCTCGCCGCCCTTGCCGACCATCAGCAGCATTTTCTGCGCTTTGGTAACAGGCAGCAGGCAATAGCCAATGTATTCTTGTAAGGCCGGAATATCTTCTTCGTATAGCAGTTCGTTCAAAAATTGCAGCCAGCGTGTCGGTGCTGGTGCTTCTGGCACATAGGAGATGGGCAGTCGGTTCATGCAGTATTCTTTTTCAGGGGTAAAGTGACCGTCCACAAAGTATGTGCCGTTTCGGACATGGATGCGGTCTGTCTGAATCTCCGGTGGTTCGGATGCACAGGCCAACTTAATCGCCTGCACAATATGTTCAATCCGCCGTGCTACGCTGGTGGTAGCGTAATAGCGGACTTGCTCATAGATTTCCTTCTTCAGTGGAGCTTCATCCTCTACCATGCCATCCACCGTGAACAGTCTGCCTTGAAAGCAGCGCATGGGGTGCAGGCTCAAAAAGTAGTCTGCAAACAATGGTTCAATGATTTTCCCGTTGTCACCCACCCAGTTTCGGGCGGGTGCACTATGCTGCATCTTCGGTTTCCTTGCATCGTTCGATTGCTTTTCCAAGGGCGGTCACTTCCTTTCCGTTCAATAGTTGTTGCTTTTCATTTGGACTTCCCCGCAAAAGAATATCCAGCAGATATTGCACACGGTCTGCATAGTGTAGACTTGCTACAAAACAAGGATGCAGGGATGCTTCTGGATTTTTGGGTGCATAGGCCATGCGCCAATTTGCCAGTAGAGAACGATAGCCACACAGGATTTTGTAGAATTGCTCTTTCGGACTTAGCGGTTTTTCCACCGGCTTGCAGGGAAGTGGTTGAAAATTATCTGTTGCAGAAAGTCCAAAATCTGCAGCCAGCTTTTCAGCCGCCTGCCGCAAAGAAAGTTGAAACAGTTTTGCGGTGAAGTCTATCACATCGCCATCCGCTCCACAGCCAAAGCAGTGAAACCGAAAATCCACTTTCATGCTGGGATTGCGGTCTGCATGGAATGGACAGCAAATCATGCTGCTGCGGTTTGGACGAAAACCATAGGCTTCTGCGGCCTGCCGGGTGGTGATATTCAGCTTTACGATTTCAAATAAATTGTTGTTCTTGAAAGTTGGCCTCCTTTACAGTTCTATGCCATGACTGCGCTTCTTTGGTTTGGTGTATAGGCATCAAAAATCTCCCGGTTGATAAGTACCGTGCTGTCGAAGCGGTAGATTGCCCCGGCATCGCTGGCAAGCTCCAGCAGCTTCTTGTGAGAAAGGCTGTATACGATCTCTGCCTGCTGGTAACGCAGGAACTGGCGGCGCAGCTTGCGAAGCTGGTCAGGGATTCCTTTCATGGGTTTGATGGTCTTATAGTCGTTTTTCATAATCTTATCCTCCGTTTTTTGTGACTGTCTGACAGAAGTTGGCCGCAGGAGCAAACAAAAAGAGCACCTCTCGGATGATTCCAAGAAGTGCTCTTACAGCTTTGTTCAAGCCTTGTGCGTTTTGTCTGAAATCCGTCACGCTTCATAACGGGACGTGATTCTTCAGGATTTTGCTGTCAAATTGATGTCAAAACGGGAATGACACAGCTTTTGTAAGAAAATCAGAAGTACAATCTTTCGTTTCTATGTTGATTTTCTTGTGGTTCACTGGTCGATGGGCTTCATCGTGGGGATGTCATCGACGAGCAGTTATAAGCCTTTATTTCTTGATACTACTCTACACCGCAAGGGTTGATTTTTACCCTTCCATTTACATCTCTACACAAGCCTTTATCCGAACTGTATCGTTTGGCGTATGAATTGGCGTAAATGGCGTATGGCGTATTTGGCGTAAGCTTCGTTTGTTTTATTCTTCAGGTTCTTTCCAGTGTGCGAATTGGCGGTCAAGGTTTTCAAATTCAGACTTCCGCAATTCCTTGGTCACATCCGCGTAGATATTCAAGGTCGTGGAAATATCCGAGTGTCCCAGCGCATCCTGAATCACCTTGATGTTCACGCCCGCTTCGCACATCCGAGTCGTGAAGGTATGCCGCAGGGTGTGGCAGCTAAAACGCGGCAGGAGTACGGTGCTGTTCGGATTCTTCGCCAGCACTTCATCGTTGCAGTCCCGGATGATACGACGGATGGCCTTATTCAGCGTTCCCTGATGCTGGCACTCTCCAAAGCGGTTGACAAAGATGAAGTCCGTATAGCCATCCACCGTTACCGTGCAATGGATCTCTGCTTCTTCCTGATAGGCACGTTCCTTTTCAAAGGCTTCTTTCACGAAGTCCATCATCGGAACAGTGCGGACCCCGGCCTTTGTTTTGGGCGAGTGGCAGTTGAAGTAGCAGCCCTTCTTGCCGCCGTTGTTCTCACGGTGGTCGTAGTTGACCAGCGTGTGATTGACGGAGATTGTCCCTTCCTCAAAATCCACATCGCACCAGCGCAGACCAGTGGCTTCTCCTACGCGCAAACCAGTTCCCAGCATGACCGCGAAAATCGGATACCAGTGCTGGTACTTCGGCGTTTTGGAGAGGTAGGACAGCAGCAGATTCTGCTCTGCCACGGTCAGTGCCTTGCGGCGGTTGGTTTCAAACTGGTGTGCCTTTTTCAGCTCCCGCAGAACATTGTCCGAAGGGTTGCTCCGCAGATAGCAGTCATCCACCGCCATGTCCAGCACCTGATGCAAAACCGTGTGTACGCTGTCAATCGTAGAGATCTGCAAGCCCCGCTCATCCGCCAACGTGTTGTAGAACTGCTTCACGTCCGACTTCTTGAGCGCAGACACCTTCGATTTGCCGAAATCCGGCTCCACGAACTGCCGATAAAGGTACAGATAATTCTGAAAGGTGTTGTCCTTCAGACCACGCTTGACCTTTGCCCACAGGGTGAACACATCGTTCAGGGTGACGTACCGTGCTTCTGCCTTGATGCCTTCCAGCGAATCTCGCTGAATGTCGTTTTCCTTTTCCCGAAGTTCCTCTAAGGTCGCGGCATAAATAGAATGCCGCTTGCCATCCGGGGAAGTCCAACGGAAATCGTACTTGCCATCTTTGCGCTGGGATTCCCCTTTGCGGAGAACCACACGCGCCTTGTCTTTGCGTTTCGTATTCTGAGTTGTTGCCATGAGCGTCGCTCCTTTCTACATTGCGGTACAGAAAAGAGCGTTGTTCTGTGTTCATAGTACCACAGATACGCCATTCTCTGCAAGACGTTTTGAAAAATATCCGGGACATTTTCAAAGCGAGTACATTCGCTCCGTATATTCATCCAGCTTGCGCCGCTTGATGAGCCGCTTGGAACCCACCCACAACACGAACTGGCAATGTTCGTTATCCGATAATGAACGCAGCTTGTTGATGCCAATGCCGGAATAAGCCGCAGCTTCTTCCAGCGTCAGATTGCTCTTTTCCCAAATCGGGACATCTTTCATAGGCAGACCTCCAATTCCTTGTAACCGAACGCCTGTAACCGGGCAGGAAAACTCTCTTTTTCTGCACACAGGGCATTCGATGGGCTTTATACTTTTTCTTATCTTTTTAAGGTTACATGGTTACAGAAAGCGGAAAACGCAGCAATCATGCGGTTTTTGCGCTGTAACTGCAGCGTAACCAAACCTGTAACTGACCGTGTAACCGCTGTCCATCAGAAGGGAAATCCCAGTTGCTGGGCTTCCGCATCCGTCATTTCGGAGAAATTTTCAGCCCCGGTTTCGGGGCTGGTTACGCGCTCCCAGCCTTTCTGAACGCCGTACTTCGGGTAACGCTTGGCGGTCTTGTGCGCCTGCCAACCTTGGATATCGCCGCGCGAAATGCCCGTGTTCATGATCTCGCAGATAGCACGGGTCTCCCACTCTGCCGGGATATTGGTGTTGCCCAGTGCCTCCGCATAGAGCTGCTTGGAACACACCCGGTCACCTGCGTAATCCTCCAGAAAGGCATAGATCATGCCAGCCTGTGCATCTTCCTGCATGAAGTCCTGCTGGTAAGCTTGCAACGTTTCCTGCATGGCGGGGCTGAACGCCAACCTGTAGTCGCCGCTGTTGTAAATCGTCATGGCTTCTGCCCAGAGCTGGTCGATATAGGCGCGAGATTCCTCCTCGTTGTCCAAAATGTGGGTCTCAGCCAGTTCCGCATCCACCGGGACGGGGATGAAGCGGCGGTTGCCTGTGCGGTCACGGGGCAAAAAATCCTGCCGATTGGTCGTGCCAGCAAAAATACACTGGCGCAGACGGTCGGCAGGATGGGTCTCGTAGGGAACTTTATAGGTTTCCTTTTGTTTGCTGAGAAAACTCTTGATCTCCTCGATGCTCTTGGCATTGGCAGTGGCGATCATCTCAGACATTTCGATGATCCAGTGACCTTGCAGCTTGCGGTACACGTTGTCATCGTCCAGCCGCCGCAGGTCATCCGAGAACCACTCGTCCTTGACCGCCAGCAGCCGGAAAAAGCTGGACTTTCCCGGTCTCGCCTGTCGGCTCGGTCGGTGCTTCAAAATGCTTACAGCATTTTGAGGTCGCCACTGGCGACCCGCACCCCTGACCGCCCACCAGACAGAGCATGGTCTCAAATTTGCATCCCGGCTGGAATACCCGCTTGATGGCTCCCAGCAGGAAGATTTTCATGGCCTCGCAAGTGTACTCGTCCTCCGCAGCACCGAGAAAATGGTGCAGGACGTGCGCTATCCGCTCTGTGCCATCCCATTGCAGGCCGTTCAGGTAATCCCGGATGGGGTGGTAGCGGTTCTCGTTTGCAATAATGCGGATAGCAGATTCGATTTTCTTCTCGCTGGAGATGCCGTATTTCTCCATCCTCCGCAGGATATACTTCATATCGGTGTCGTTCAGTGTCTTGCCGGAGCGGGGCCAGCCCACAGGCTTTACGATGTCAATGCGCTCACTTAACAGGTTGAGCCGGATGGCATCGGAAAGCACATGGTCGTTCTGCAAAATCGTGATACAGTTCTGGATCGTCCGTTGAATTTCACCGTTGGAGTGCTTGACCAGCATTTCCTTTACGTCTGCAACGGTTCGGGGAGTGCGTTCCTCGTTGACTTCTTTGTTCAATAAACATCACCTCGTACTATGATTGAAAACAATTTTCTGGTTTTTCCGCAGTATGCGGCTCTTCGGATTTCCGCTGCGCCTGTTCCGCCTGCAAACGGCTCAACAGGTGCAGAACTGAATCTCGTGCTTTCTCCTTGACCTGCTCCTTGCCCTTCTGTCGGACTTCCGGCTTTAGCAGCTTTTCCTGCAGACGTGCAGCGGTGGATTGCATGGTCTTGAGGAACTTGTCCAGCACGGTATCCAACCGATGGGCAGCGTACTCTCTCGTGGCCTGCGGAGCCTTGCGTTCCGGGGACAGCACCCACTTTTTTGTGTCCTCGATCATCCGCATATCTTCCTTGCGGGTCTCGGTGCGGACGGTCTCTGTCACCACTTCTACCGCCTTGTCGTAGGCTGCTGCTGAAACATCTTCCAGCAGGGTCTCCATATCCGATACTTTCAGGGTCAGCTCATCCAGTCTGTTCTGCTGGGCGGAAAGCAGCTCCTTCTGCTTGGCAAGGATAAAGTCCTGCTTTTCCAGATACTTGCGGCTGCCGTACTCCGCTTCTTCCTCCAATTCCAGCCCATGCCGTTTGGCAATGTCAAACAGCATCTTCCGGCAGGCGGCATCGAAAGTGATCTTGCGGTTGTTGCGGCGGCTGAGGGGCTTAGCCGGGTCGGGCAGATCAAAACCCAACGCTTCCAGTGCCTTTTCCTGCTGGGGAGCTACCTCGCCGTACTTGTTCTCGCAGTCGAACACATGGCGTTCGTGGATGTGGGGTGTGCTTTCGTCCAGATGCAACGCCCAGTCCAAAACATGAACATGATCTCCGAACCTTGCCTTGAACTCCTCGATGAATTCGGTCACGACCGCCAGAAGAACTTCGCTCGAAGCATGGTCGTCCTTTGTTCCCAGCTGATAGATGGTTTCTTCCGGGCAGGTCTTACGGCTGGACAGCAGGTCAGGAATGGAGCGATTACGCTCCGTGTGCCGAATCTTGGCATTGCGCTCGTTCTGCCTTTCGATGAACTCCGAATAGTGAATCTCGTAGAATTGCCGTTCCACATCCGAGAATGTCCCGGCCAGATCATCCGGGTCTTGTGGAGCGATAGTGGAGCGAAATCCGTGGAAGCAGTCCCAGTAGATATTGCCTTTGGCTCGTTCGGGGTCGATGTGCTCGCTGTTGGTGAGGTCGAAATTCCGGTCGTTGTGCTTGGGATTATAGGTGCCGTGCTTTCCGGCTCGTCCATTGTGTCGTGTCAGCTTCAGATAAACATCCCTCCATTTCAACGTCTTGGTGGGGTGAGTGCGCAGCAGCTTTGCTGCTGAATCTGCCGCCTGCGGTGCGCTAGATAATACCCAGTAGGATATGACGCAGGGCATCATATCACTGGGGCAAAGGACTACGTCCTCTGCACTCCTGCTCCGGGCAAGCTGTCTCGAATGGACAGCTCGTCCGGTTTTTCAGAGAGTCATTTTGACCCTCTGATTCCGTTACGGGTAAAATCAAGTGCCGGGTGGCGGCACCTGATTTTCAACAGACCTTGCAGCGTTACGGAAAACGATGTGCTCATTTTGACCACTTGGTTTTCCGTAACAGGTCGATGAATTTCCGTTCCCGCATTCGGGAGGAGATTGAGTTTCATTTGGCAGATGCGTTACGCTTAACCAAGTGCTCATTTTGAGCACTTGCAGCATCCGCAACACGTTTTCGATAGTCTTTTTGCCGACAGGCATTGCTGCAATAACGGGCACCTGCACGTTTGGACGTGAATTTTTCGCCGCAGCACTGGCAGACTAAATCTTGACGGCGCATTTGGCGGTATTCTCGCTGCCGCCGATTGTTGGCCTGATTGCCGCACCAGTAGCTGTGACAGTATTTCTTGGTGTAGATGGTGGTGTAGAACACCCGACCGCAGCCGCCGCAGATAAGTTTGCGGATAGCGTATCCTCCTGTGGTAAAACCCGTTTCCTCATACGATTCTTTCAAATAATCCTGATTGTTCTGCTCCCATTCTTCGTTTGTCACATACATGGAGATGACCCTCCTTTCACTGGCGTTACAGAAAATCAATGTGGTCAATTTGACCACATTGTTTTCTGGTAACTGAGGAATCAACGTTTCGCCGTTCTCCCTGCATGGATTTCCTGCCCCCTTCCGGCGGCGTTTTCCGGCTCTC
>ENA-UADF01000164-UADF01000164.1-human-gut-metagenome-genome-assembly--contig:-NODE-164-length-19003-cov-7.152470_pt1 | contig 19003 bp, 11 predicted proteins | sample MGYA00244222_ERZ654245 | MGnify/ENA primary metagenome ERZ654245 (study PRJEB26926, sample SAMN06165019) | human gut metagenome | biome: ENVO:00009003; feature: ENVO:2100002; material: ENVO:00002003...
ACACAAGGCTATTCGTCGGCAGCGTCAGATGTGTATAAGAGACAGATTATAATCGTGGAAGCCCAGCGGCTCGTGGGCGATCACGCGGCGGTCCAAGGGAAAGCCGGTCGCCTCCAGCCGTTTCCGGCTTCGCGGGTGACAGGAGTAAAGGATCGGCATATTATAGGTTTCGGCCATTGCGTTGACTGCGGTGAACAGCTGGATAAAATTGCAGTCCGTGTCGATGTTCTCCTCCCGGTGGGCGGAAAGCAGGATGTAGCGGCCCCTGGTCAGCCCCAGACGCGCATGGACATCGCTTGCCTTGATTTTTTCAAGGCTTGCCCGCAGAACCTCCGCCATGGGACTGCCGACGACGAACGTGCGCTCCTTCGGCATTCCGCACTCCATCAGGTACCGGCGCGCATGCTCCGAATAGCAGAGATTGACGTCGCTGATGATATCCACGATGCGGCGGTTCGTCTCCTCGGGCAGGCATTCGTCCTTGCAGCGGTTCCCCGCCTCCATGTGAAAAATCGGAATATGCAGACGCTTCGCGCCGATCACGGAAAGGCAGGAATTGGTGTCGCCCAGAACGAGCACCGCGTCCGGCCTGAGCCGCGCCATCAGTTTATAAGATCTGTCGATAATGTTCCCGATCGTCGCGCCGAGATCGTCGCCCGCGGCGTCCAGATAATAGTCCGGCGCGCGGAGACCGAGATCGTCAAAAAACACCTGATTGAGCGTGTAGTCATAGTTCTGCCCGGTGTGCACAAGAATCTGTTCAAAATACCGGTCACAGCATTTGATCGTGGCGGACAGCCGGATGATCTCCGGCCGTGTGCCGATGATCGTCATGAGCTTCAGCTTTCCCATGGCCACACCTCCTCGAAGTAGGTATCCGGGCGGCTTGGGTCAAAAAGCTCGTTGGCCCACATGACCGTCACTAAGCTTTCCGTCTCGCTCAGATTGATGATGTTGTGCGTATAGCCCGGCAGCATATGAACGGCCTGAATCTGGTCGCCGCTGACCTCGAATTCGATTTTTTCATCCGAGCCGATCCTTCGCTCCTGGATCAGTCCGTGCCCGGCGACCACCATAAAGAACTCCCACTTGCTGTTGTGCCAGTGCTGCCCCTTGGTGATACCGGGCTTTGAAATATTCACAGAGACCTGACCGCAGGAGGCTGTTTTCAGCAGTTCTGTGAAGCTGCCGCGCTCGTCCACATTCATCTTCAGCGGGAACGCAATTTTCTCCGGCGGCAGATCGGACAGATAGGTGCTGTACAGCTTCTTTGCAAAGCTGCCCGCCGGAATTTCCGGCAGCAGCAGCGTCCGCGGCTGGTCGTGGAATCCTCGGAGCAGCCGGATGATCTCGCCCAGCGTCACAGCATGACTGACGGAAACGGTGCAGTACGCGCCCACCGTCCGGTGGGGACGGCCCTCCATAGCGTTCAGAAGCTCGTCGACCAGATCGTCGATGTACACCAGCTCCAGTTCTGCCGCCGGGTCCGAAACGGTGATCGGGAGCTCCCGCGCAATGTTATGGCAGAAGGTCGCCACCACGGAATTGTAGTTGGGCCGGCACCACTTGCCGAACAGATTCGGCAGCCGGTAGATCAGTCCATCCGTGCCGGTCTCCCGGCTATAGGAGAGCAGCAGCTCTTCCGCCGCTTTCTTGGACTGTCCATAGGCGCTTCCGGCGTATCGCCCGGTCAGACTGGCCTGAATGGAGGAGGCCAGCAGCACCGGGCAGCGGTTCCCGTTTTTCCGGAGCAGCTCCAGCAGCATCCGGGTAAAACCGGTATTGCCGGCAGCAAATTCTTCCGCGTTCCGGGGGCGGTTCACGCCCGCAAGATGAACGACGAAATCGGCCCGCGCACAAAAGTCGGCCAACGCTTCCGGAGAAGTCTCCCTCGTGCACAGGAATATTTCGTTGATCTGCAAATCCGGCCGGGTTTTGTCCATGCAGTCGCGGATCGCAAAAAGCCTCTGCGTCAGATTTTTTCCGACAAATCCGTTCGCGCCGGTGATCAGCACATGCATCAGCAGGTCCCTCCGAACAGCTTCAGCTTCAGAAGCAGCTGCTTCATTTCCTCCACATTCAGCCGCCGCGTATTGTGGGAGGTGTACTGCTCGATCTTTCCGAGTTCCGGATTGCCCTTGCTGAAATAGTTGTCGTAATTCAGATTCCGGTTGTCCGCCGGAATGCGGAAGAATCCCGGCAGATCCTCGGCCCGCAGCATTTCTTCCGCCGTGACGAGCACCTCAAAGAGCTTTTCGCCGTGGCGCGTGCCGATGGTCGTCACACCGAGGTCGGAGCCCTTCAGCTCCAGCACGGCTTGCGCCAGCGTCTCGATGGTCGCGGCAGGAGCCTTCTGCACGAACAGGTCGCCCTGTTCGCCGTGCGCAAAGGCATAGAGGACGAGATCGACCGCGTCGCTGAGCGTCATCATGAAGCGGGTCATATTGGGATTTGTGATAGTCAGAGACTTGCCCTCGCGGATCTGATCGCAGAACAGCGGAATGACTGAGCCGCGGGAGGCCATGACATTGCCATACCGGGTCAGGCACAGGATCGGGTCCCCCGGAAGCATCTGCCGGGAGCGGGCGATCACGTTTTTCTCCATGACGGCCTTCGTCATGCCCATGGCGTTGATGGGATAGGCGGCCTTATCCGTGGACAGGCAGATCACCTTCTGCACATGGTTGGCCATGCAGGCGGAGATCACGTTGTCGGAGCCGATCACGTTGGTCTTGACTGCCTCCATGGGATAAAACTCGCAGGATGGCACCTGCTTCAAAGCGGCCGCATGGAACACATAATCCACACCGCGGAACGCATTCAGAATAGAGTTGTAATCCCGCACATCGCCTATGTAGAATTTGATTTTCTCCGCGTACTGCGGATACAGCTCCTGATAGAAATGCCGCATATCGTCCTGCTTCTTCTCGTCCCGCGAGAGAATGCGGATCTCCGCAATATCCGTCGCCAAAAACCGCCGCAGCACCGCATTCCCAAACGACCCGGTCCCACCGGTTATGAGGAGTATTTTTTTATTGAATTGAGACATATCCTTAAAAGTCTCCTTTCTGCCCGGAAATGGTGCGATCATTTACGCAGAATAAGCATTCCAGACCCTTAATGCCGCCCAGCAGCATCAAAATCGCAAAGAAAAAATATGGATTTGCGTCAATGACGGGCTCCGGCATACAGATCAACATGGCTCCAAGGCTCAAACTTGCAATCTGATTCGACAACCAGCTGTAATGTAAGCGCTTCATACGCACGGCAGTGCAGCAGGCGGAGCGTATGCTTGTTACGGTGAAACCTGCCGCTATCACAAACGGGATCAGCCCGACCTTGTTCAGAATATCCAGCCAGAGATTGTGCACCCACTGCCCATGATACGCAAACTCGCTTTTCTGACCGCCAAAGGGATAGCGGAGCCAGTCGCCGGAGGACAGATACTCGCCCCATGTCCGGAACCGTGACGATTTATTGTCATATAGTAGCCGCCGCACAATTTTCAGGGACAGCAGAGCGTCCCGGCTCCCAAAGGCGTTCAGAAAAAAGAAGGTAAAGACTGCGGCAAGAAGCAGAATGATAAGTACGATCAAAACGGTTTTTCCCTTGATCTGTACGGAGGCGTCACAGAGCCAGCGAAGCAGATTAAAGACGATGAGCGCGAAAATAATAAATATCATCGTCCGGTAGGCAAAAAACGACGCTTCAAAAATACATGCCAGCAGAAGCGCCAGCGCGATGATTTTTTCGCGAAATCCGCAAGGGGAAAAGAGCATTGAGGTCGACATGGCGACAGCAAACGTGAGCATGAGTCCTGTGGAGATCACAGAAACCATATCGCCCCGCCAAAAATCAACGGCGACTCTTTGATATGTGTATTGGGCGTAATACCCGGATCGAAGATACGCAAGCAGATTCAAAGCGCTGTGCAGGAAGAACCCGAAGGTCAGCGTTCCGGTCAAAACCTGAAACGCATGCGCGTCACGCTCGGAGACGACGAACCACTTGCCAAACAGGAATGCTGCCCAAGGTCCCCACAGATAGATGATGATACTTTTTACCGCAAACCCGAAATGAAACGTGTAGATAATAAAATATGACGCTGAAAAAAGGAGCAGTGCCAGCTCCTGCTTTTGGAATACAATAACTTTTGATTTCCATATAAAATAAGAAAGCGTCAGCGCAAAGAAAATCTGACCGGGAAGATTGAATGCGCCGATTGAGAAAAGAAATAAGCCGACAACGGTGATCGTATTTGCAGCAGTTTTTTTGCCGGGAAGCGTCTTCATTTCTGCGTTCTCCTTGGTACTCTTTCATTCCTTTCCGGCAGCACGCCGCGCAGGAGCACTGCGTCCAGCATCAACCTGCAGTTTGGCCGCAGGGGCTTTATGACCGCCGTGAGGATAACCGTCGTCGAAATCTGCGTGATCAGCGAGGCCGCAGCCGCTCCGGAGGCGCCCCACGGCGGGATCAGAGCGAGATTCAGCACGATATTGAGCGCGGCAGCGCTGATATACAGATATTTCAAATATTTCTGCCTGTTTTCACACACCATCCATGCGTTTCTGGCAACACCGAGATAGGAAAACGCCGTGTACCAAACCACGATGCGCAGAGGTCCAACTGCCGGCAAATAGGTTTCTCCATAGAGAATCAAAATAAAAGGCTTTGCGACAAGGCAGATCATTGCGGATACGAACAGGGACACATAAAAAACAATTGCGTAGAGCTGCCGGTTCTTCCGCTCATAGCGCAGGCGGTCTTTCTGAAAACTCTGCACGATCTCCGGATAAAGGGAATCAATGATTGCTGAGAGAATAAAGGCCCATGAAACGCTGACCGTCGAAGCAAGTGAATAATGTCCGACGGCATCTGCGCCAAGCATCTGCTTGAGCATCAGCTTATCTGTACAAGCATAGATGGAGACCATCAGCCCGGCTATGATAAAGCTGCCGCTGCTTTGCAGAAGCTCCTTTGCTTTTTCCAGAGAGTAACGGAATCTTGTTCCGCCATTTTTGAAATAAGCAATCAGCAAAAACACCGCAAGTACGATGTAATCCAATGCGCTTGCAACGGCGAACCATTCCACGCTTTTCCCAAGCGCAAGCAAAATAATTTTGTACACAGACATTGCCGCATACGAGACGAGTTCGGCAATGGCGGAATACTTGGACTGGAGCCTGGCCTGAAACCAGTAGTTGAGAGTATCAAACACCTGAAAAATGAGGCCAATGCTGTACAGCGCTACAACCACAACGGTGAGACGTTCTCCTCTGTCCACAACACTGACAATACCGATGATTGACAGCGCAGACAGCAGACTTGAGATCGCCCGCAGCAGCAGGGTCGTTCCAATTGTTTCGCCCTGCTGATCCGGATGATCCACAAAGTTCTTAACGATCACGCTGTTAATGCCAAGCGTACAGAGCGAGGCAAAGAATGCCGCATATGCCGCCGCGTAATTGATCAGGCCGTAATTGCTTGGGCCAAGATAGCGCGCCGCGAAAATACCGACGACAAACGCCAGCAGCTTGTTTGCAATCTTGCCTCCGATGATCCATCCCGCGTTCCGGACGACTTTATTCTTTCTGAGCGACTGCAGCAAAATCTTCAAGCTCCTTCATCACTTTGGCTGGGACACCGGCCACCATCGTATCCGCCGGCACATCTTTAGAAACACAGGCACAGGCTGCGATCATGCTTCCATCCCCAATGCTCGTATTCAATAGGAGCGTAACCCGACCACCGATCCATACGCCGCTGCCTACTGTAATGTGATAGGATTCGCCTTTTCCAGCCCGCCTGCTATGGTCGCCCATCTGGTGTCCACCTGTCAGGAAGGTAACATCCGGAGCAATATCGCAGTTATCTCCAATCGTTACTGTCCCGTTCCCATGGACAGTGAGGTTGCATCCTATCCAACAATTCGCACCAATGCGGAGCGTCCCTGTATTATGAATCGGCCCGACAATTTTGGTATTTTCTCCGATCTCATAGCCGATGGAGCGCAGAAGCCGCCGCTTGGCCGCGAAGAACCGCGTCCCATTCAGAACATGATTGACGATGAAAATGACGATTCGTTTTCTGATTGTCCGCAGCTTCATGCCCTGTACCAGCCCTCCCGCAGGGGCTTAGCCGGGCTGCATGGCCCGTCCGCAAACAGCCGCGAAGCGTCTGTACCGTTCAAAAGAGCCTGCGATAGCTGCAAAAATCGCTTTGCGGCAACCTCCGCATTCCACAATTCTGTAATCGTCTGGTACGCCGCTTTTCCGAAGCTATACTGCATAGTCGTATTTTCAAGAAGCCGTCGTACCTTTTCATAAAGCTCCTGAATATTGCCGGAGTGATAGACGCTCCCGTTCACGCCATCATTGACAAGGTAAGGTGTTGCCCCGGCTGCGTCGCTGGCAACCACCGCACAGCCGCTGTTCATGGCCTCGTTTAACACAGCGCCCCAGCCCTCTTGGCGGTCGCTTGTGAATAAGCAGATGCTTGCGCTCTCCATATGACGGCGCACAGCTTTCGGAGACATGGTACCAAGGAACATCACATTTTCACCCAAAAGTCCAGCTTCCGAAGCCTGCCGCTTGAGCTGCTGCTCCATCTCACCAGTACCGATCATCTTAATTTTAAAGCAGCATCCTGCATCGCGGAGCATCTTTGCGGCCTCGATCACATCGTCCGGGTGCTTCCAGCTAATAAAGCGTCCACACCACAAAATGGTTGCCTTTTCTTTGCGATCAATCAAGTCATCTATACTGGGATACCGTATCGTCTCCGGAAAGTAGCCCCATTTATAACACCGATCATGGAATAGGCAGAATTTTGCATAATCTCCCGCGGTATAGGCACTGGCGCAGAGCATATATGTCTTCCGCCAAGGTGGATTGTAATAATGCCACTTGAGAAATCGCGGTATATATTTCAAAACAGGATTTCCAGCTTTCAGCGGTCGCTCGGAATATCTGAAAAATAATTTGGCCTTTTTGCTGTATTTCTTTGTCTGACTCTCAGGAAAGGAACCAACTATCAGTACGTCCAGATCACGCAATTGCTCCTGAACTTCCTGCTCTGTCAACGAATAAGTGTATGGACGCGCCAAATCATTTCCCCACCCGAGATTCTTTCGCTCCGCATCCATCTCTTTATGCGCCACGAAGTAATAGTTGTGATTTGTCAATTCATAGAGGGCATCGGATAGGGAAACTTGATGATGCGTAAAGTAGTTACTGCAAAAAAGAATTCTCATGTAGCCATCACACGCCCTTTTCCCAAAGTAGACAAAACATTTTCATAGAGTTGGACATAGCCTTGATACACCGTGTCTTTGTCAAAACGCGCCATTTTTTTATGCTCCGCACTCCAGTTGCTGTCTGCCACGTCTCTCACGGCATTTTCCAATGCCTGCATATCGCCCTGCGGAACCAAGCGTCCATTTCCCGGTGCTACCGTTTCAGGACAACCGTCCGTTTCATATACCACCACTGGCGTTCCGCACGCCTGGGCCTCTACCGTAGTCAGGCCAAAGGTTTCCTCATAGGTAGGGTTCACAAACACATCTGCGGTAGAGTACCACTGCGCCAGTTCTGCTTGGTTTGCCGTGCGTAAAAGCCCAAGCACATCAGAAGGAATATCCAGCAGTTGTTTTTCAATTAGGCCAATCAAAACCACCTGATAGTCAGAGCCGAGTCGGCCAGCAAGCGTCAGCAAGTCTGGCAATCCCTTGCGTGCATTCCATGCATTGGCTACCCCGAGGACGATTTTCTTATCTTCCAGATGATACTTTTCACGCAAGCTGCTGGACTGTGGGCGGAAGATCGTGCGGTCGATTCCGTTGGGGATAATGGTTCGCGGATAGTTCTGTAGAAACGACTTGGAAACCTGATTCGCAAGCCATTGCGAGGGTGTTGTTATGGTCAGATTTTTTACACCGGTAAAGGCATTCTTTTTGCGAAGGAAGTTACGCCTTACATCGCCCTTCCAATAGCATTGCGGATACCGGTACAGCAATTTGCAGTCCCGACACTCCGTCTGCCATTGCACACACTTGACTTGCGAGAAATGTGTGCAATGTCCGGTAAAAGTCCAGCAATCATGCAAAGTCCAAACGACGGGGATATTCGCTTCCTTCAAAAAGCGGAACAGCATCTCGTAATTCACATAGAAGCCGTGCAGCGTGTGCAGGTGGATCAAATCAGGCTGAAACGCTCTGATTTCTCGGATCATCCTTCTTGTCGCGGCCCAGGAATACAGACCGGTGTGGTCTGTCAATCGCGATACCGCGTTGTGAAAGTAATACCCGAGCTTCCCCGACACCCGCACCGCGTCCGCATTGTCGGAACGCGCTCCCGTGCCGTATAGAGCCTTTGCATCATTGCCATACTTTTTCAGCATGTCCATGATATCGGCGATGATCTTCCCGGTGCTTCCGGTTCCATATACCAGATTGATAAACAGCACCTTCATAGTTTCATCTCCATATCCGATAAAAGGAAACCGCCGGGGAGCCGGGGCTGCCCGGCGGTTCCAGTGTATTTACTCGGTTTTGCTGTCCAGAATCATCCGGCCAGCACTGTCAAAGTTGTAATATCCCTCCGGCATCAGGCCGTGCGTCCAGTACACATAGTAGCTGCGGTCATGGACGACCTCACAGGAGGAACGCACATAGTAGTAGTCGCCGTCGATCTGGATCAGACCGGCATAGGTACGTTCACCGTTCCTGTAGAAGTACAGGCTTCCATCTTCCTCGTAGATCCCGTTTTTCAGAGGTGCGGCGCTGCCTGTCAGTTTGCCGTCCGCGTCGAAGTGATATCTGCCCTGGGGCATCAGGTCATGCGTCCAGGAAATGTAGTAATCACAATCGCGTACCACTTCGCACTTGGAATTCACATAGTAGTAATCATCGCCAATTTTGATGAGGCCCGCATAGGTCAGTGTTCCGTTGACATAGTAATGCAGAACGCCATCTTCCTCGACGATGCCATTCTTCGGAGTGCCGGTCAGCTTTCCGTTCTCATCGAACGTGTAGTAACCGGCTTCCTTCAGGCCATGCGTCCAGGTGATCCAGTACACACAATTGGTCACGACCTCGCCGCTGCTGCGGACATAGTAGAAATCACCGTCAATTTCAATCAGGCCAACATAGGTTACCTTTCCGTTGACATAGTAACGCAGCACGCCGTCATCGTCCTTTACGATGCCATTCTTGTCCGTTGCGCCCGGAATGAGCTTGCCCTCTGCGTCAAAGGCATAGGTTCCTTCCTCCATCAGGCCGTTCATTCTGGAGCAGTAGTATGTCTGGTTCACGATCAGCTTGCCCTTGCTGTTGGCATAGTAGTAATCGTCGCCGATCTTGATCATGCCTGCAGGAGCCTTGATGCCGTCGACATAGTAGAAGAGGTCTTCGCCGTCCTTCAGAATGCCGTTCTTGCCGGTGTCCTCGTCGTGCAGAATGACGCCGTTTTCATCGAAGTAGTAGCCCCATTCCGGAAGCGCAAGGCCATTGGTCTTGTGGAGCCAGCAATCCTTGCCGTTCAGCACAGTGCTCTTCACCGCTGCCGAGAGGGTCAGGCCCTCACGCTCCTCCAGATTCTTCTGAACTGCGAAGTAATAGTAATTGACCTTGCCGTCTTCCTTGACAACACGCTTCAAACCGGCTTCTTCTTCGATGATGCCGCTGTTGAGCCAATAGGTGTCCGCTCCGACGCTGTAAACACCGGTAACGTTCTCCTGGAATACGCCTTCCGCATCAAAGACGCAGCGTGCTTCTTCCGTTGCTCCATCGGGGACCAGCGTCGTGATTCCGGTAGCTGCGTATCCGAATTCGGTGTCCAGATAGTAGGTATTGCCGTCAATGACCGTCCAACCGGTCTTTTGCAGCTCACCATCCTTGTAGTATTCCCTGCTATATCCATTCACAAGCCAGCCGTTCCAGATCTGCCACTGTGCATACAGCGTCATATCGCCGGTCAGTTCAAGGATTGCGCCCTCATCGGCATAGGTGGCTCCGCTGCCATCTGCGGCAGTGTTCCAGCCGATGAACTTGTACTTGTCGCCCTCACGGGTAAAGGCGTTGGTATTCAAGGCAGTATCCACATCGACTTCAAAGCGCTGAGACTCCATATTGCCTTCGCCGCCGTTGGCATTGAAGGTGATGGTGTAGAACACACGGGCAGTTGCAGAGTACTGTGCCGTATAAGTGGCATCCTCTTCAGCAACCACGACCTCCGGACTCCAGCCGGTGAAGGTGTAGCGGTAGTTCTCGTCAGGAGCCTTATCCGTGTTGCCCTTGAAGGAAGGCATGGTGCCCTTCAGATAATCTTCCTCAGCTACGACCTTGTCATCAATTACCCAAGTGATATGCGCGCCAGTCTTAGGAATTTCCGTGCCTTGTTGCAGCAGTTCATTGCAGACAGTGCAGTAGGTGTCGCCGGTGTAGCCATCTGTCGTAAGCGTTGCTTCGACCGCATTGCGAACTTCGGGCGTATGACCGGTGGCGGGAATCACTTCCTGTTCAACAAAAACTTCGTTGCAAACAGAGCAGTGCTTGCCCTCACTCAGGCCGGTCTTAGTGCAAGTCGGCTCAACTTTCGGATCAATGACCTCGGTATGGCCCTTGGCAGGGATTTCTTCCTGGGCAACGAGTACAGTATTGCAGGCAGAGCAGTGCCGGCCCTCAGTCTTGCCGGGTTCGGTGCAGGTCGGTTCAACTTTCGGATCAATGACCTCGGTATGGCCCTTTGCGGGAATCTCCTCCTGCGCAACGAGTACAGTATTGCAGACAGAGCAGTGCTTGCCCGCAGTCTTGCCGGGTTCGGTGCAGGTCGGCTCAACAGCCGGATCAGTGACCTCGGTATGGCCCTTGGCAGGGATCACTTCCTGCGCAACGAGTACAGTATTGCAGACGGAGCAGTGCTTGCCCTCGGTCAGACCAGTCTCCGTGCAGGTCGGAGCCTTTGCTGCATCGATTACTTCTGTGTGGCCCGTAGCGGGGATTTCTTCCAAACCAGAAATCGTCGCGCCGCAGACGGAGCACTTCGTACCGGCTGCATGACCAGCCTCGGTGCAGCTAGCGGGCTGTCCCGGAACGTCAACAAAGGTATGCCCGGTTGCGTCGATTGCTTCGGTCTTGGTTGCATTGCAAACCGTGCAGGTGTAGGTCTTGACACCGGCGTTCTCACAGGTAGGAGAGGTCGTGATCTCGCCCTCATTCCAGCTGTGGCCCTTGGCGGGGATTTCCGTCGGTGCAACGAGAACTTCGTTGCAGACGGAGCAGTGCTTGCCCGCAGTCTTGCCGGGTTTGGTGCAAGTTGCCTCAACAGCCGGGTCAGTGACCTCGGTGTGGCCCTTGGCAGGAATCACTTCCTGCTTCACGAGGACTTCGTTGCAGACAGAGCAGTGCTTGCCCTCGGTCTTGCCGGGTTCGATGCAAGTCGGATCAACTGCCGGATCAGTGACTTCGGTATGACCTGTGGCAGGAATCACTTCCTGCGCAACAAGAACTTCGTTGCAGGCGGAGCAGTGCTTACCCTCAGTCTTGCCGGGCGTGGTGCAGGTTGCCGCAACAGCCTCGTCAATGACCTCGGTGTGTCTCGTGGTCTTAATGACTGAGCCTTGCTTGACGACCGTTCCGCAGACTAAGCAGACCTCATCGCCAGTATAGCCTTCCTCCGTGCAGGTGGCTTCTTTTGCATTACGCAATTCATAGAAAGAATGGTCGTCAAACCACTTGGCATAGAGAATGATATCCTTGCTCAGCGTAACAGACTGACCATTCTCATAGCGAGTGCCAGTGCCGTCAGGCTCCGTATTCCAGCTGTCGAACTTGAATCCTTTACGGGTAAAGGCATTTTCCGTCAGCGCCGTAGTCTCCTTTTCGGTCACGGTCTGCTGCTCCATCGTACCCTCGACCGGGTATTCTTCGCTTCCGTTGGCGTCAAAGGTAACAGTCAGCATATCAGGCTCTGTGCCGCCCCAAACGCCGCCGAGATAGGTGATAACATCGTCAGTGCTTGCGGTCGCAGTTTCAGTATAAGAGCCGTCTCTGTTATGCAGCTTGGCGGCGGTAATGGGGATGGTCACCGCATTATTGCCATTTGCATTATACTGATACGTCTTGGTCGCCGTGCCGGGCGTGCCCTGCTGAATGTACTTACCGGTGCCGTTGCTGGAGCAGATATCTGCACCACTCCCGGTGGTATAGATAGCACCAATCGCCGTTACACTGCCGTTCACATCCATCTTGGCATCGACCAAATCGTTGTTGGAACGGTTATATGCCTTGCCCGGCGCATACGCCACGGACTTAAACTTGCAGGGGCCCCAGACAAAGTTGTCGGAGTTCCACTCATCGCTGTCATAGAAATAGATGTGCTTTCCGTTTGCAACCGTCAGGCCAGCGCCCTCGGCAATATTGACCTCAACGCCCGCCAACAGAGCTGCATCCTGATTGATCGTCACATTTCCAGACTGGATATTGATGGTAATGTTGTTGGTGATGGGCAATACGTAGCTTGCAGAGTTGACCTTCATGCTCGCAAGCTTTAGCGACAACGTATTCAGTGCCGCTTCGCCGTTTACCGTAAATACAAGACGGTCTGTCTTTTCATCGTAATCCTTAGTAAAGCTACCGGATTCCACTTTGAACATACCAGTGTCGCCAATGAAATTAATAGCAGTAGTAAATGTGGTGCTCGATGCATAAACGCCGCTGTAAACCTGTTCGTTGGCGCCAGCATTCAGCGTCAAGGGAACTTCGATGTTTTGTACGAAGTACTGCGAAAATGGGAACACCCCATGGCCCATGCCGGAAGATGCGCTGCCGCCGCGGAAGTCTGCAATCTGATAGAATTCATACACCTTAGCGCCGGATTCCGCCAGAATAGAGCCGCTGCCGGAGATAAAGCCCCATGCATAGAGATTACCGCCGTTCTTGACTGTAATGGAGCTGTTATCCGCCATTTTGATGTATCCATAATCACCAACGGGACGTCCCTGCTGGCTACCGCCAGCGGCAAAATACCTGCCGCCCAAACTGATCGCGCCATTGACGGTAATGGACGTGTCTTCGCTCATCGTCAGTGTTCGGAACGGCTTCGAAGCTGGGGTTGTGCGAATTGCCGCGGGAGCATCCGTATACAGCGTTCCTGCCGCGTCGAAGGGGATCAACAGCGTGATTCCCGCCGGAATGGTATAGCTGCCGCTGATAGAGCCGTCAGAAGCCAAGGTGATCGTGGACTGGCTGTTTGCCTGTGCGTAAGCAACCGCTTCATTCAGGTCTGCAAACCGCTGACCGCCAGTCTCAAAAAGCGCCAGAGACTTGCTCACAAACTTCGCCGTAACGGTGCAGTCACTTTCGATATTCAGGGCGGTGGTTGCCGCAGTCGCGATGCATTTGCCTGTGGTCAGGTTATACCAGCCCAAGAACTGATAACCATCCGCCGGAGTCGCCACTACCTTATAAGCGGTCATGGAGCTTTGCGTGCTGCTATATTCCTCGGTAATGAGTTTTCCGTCTACTGTATAAGTACCGTTTTCAGCAGGCACGAAAGTCGCAGTTGCATTGACATCGCTTACCAGAACCACGTTGGTAAGGGTGATCTTCGTAGCAGCACTGGTGCTGCCAGACTGGATGTATACTTTAACGCTCTCGTTTGCCGCCAGTTCCTTGGTAAACCTGGCACCCGAAGAAACCTCTGTACCATCCACCTGAATTTTTCCCTCGTTCTGCTCAATAGAGTAGTCAAAGGAAAGGGTTGCTGTTGTCGCCTTCTTATTTGTAATTGTCAGTGTGGATTTATAGGATGTAGTACTGCATCCTCCACTTACGCTGGTAGCTGCGCCGGTAATGCTTGTACCATTGGCCGACCACGAAGCCTTGTCGTCGCCTGTAAAACTCAGTCCAATGTTCTCGTCGGCTAAGCCTGTCACTGTACCACTGGTTGCTGCAAACGCTGTCATGGTCACATTTGGAAGCAGTGCCATGACCATGCACATGCAGAGCACAAGCGAAAGGAATCGCTTCCATGTGTTTTTCATTTCCTTATTTCCTTCTTTCTTTGATGATTTCTGGCGTTTATTTCTATGTAAATGCTGAGTCCCGCCGCAAATGCGATGGCTGCCCAGACATGAGAAAGGTGGAATAGCATCCCCGTAGAGGACGTCCGGAAGAATTCATCAATGAAGCGGAACGCTCCGTAGGATGCCATATATAGTGGGTAAATACTGCCGGGGTTCTTGGTCTTTGCTACTCTGGGTGTGAGCAGAATCAGCATCACAATGTAATAGAGAATCTCGAGTTCCCTTGTTGGAAAGTGAAAATGCGTTCCCGGTATGACTAAGCCGGAGCAGCATCCAGAAATGATGCAGTTGATTCGAGCACACATCAGTGTAAACAGCATACACGGAGTAAAAACATCACACACTTTGCAGCAAGGGCGCTTGGTAAGCTTGGCTCCCAGCCAGTAGGCTGCCGGCATAAAAAACACACCGCCAAACAGACTCATGTTTCCTATGTCACCGCTTTCCAGAAAAGCAAAGACTTTCACACTGCATACGCCGATCGCAGTATGCAATACCGAAAGGATCAGTACGGCATACCATTTCATTTGGAGCTGCCGCCGCATCCTGTACAGCCAGAACACATTGAAGATAGTTCCTACTGTTAGCAGCAGATACAGTGAATTCGTTTGAAGCCATGCCATCATCTTTGCACCTTCTTCCGGCTATGAGAACTCTGCTCTAAGCAAATAGCCAAATAGAACAAATTTAGAAGCAGCACTATTACACCACAAACTGCTACAAATAAAGAACTCTGCATATTGGATAGCCACGCAAACAAATCTCCCAAGAGTTTCAATACCCCGACAGAAATTCTTCCTTGGGGTGCGATTCGCTTTGCGCACAGGACGTACTCAATTGCCATAATGAGATCTATGGCAAAGACCGAAATCCTTTGTCCATCGACATTAGGAATACGGAACATTCCATATAGAACTAAGATAAACACAACAATTAAGAGCAAGTACTTCTTGCGTTTACCCTTTTCTAAAAAACGAACATTATGAAAAACAATGAGGACATCCAATCCCGTCCACAGCACATGCCCATAAAAACCTCTCGAAAGCAGCAGCGCATTAATCTCCCAAGCAAAATTTAAACTTCCTGCTATCAATGGCATAAGCAATAGATGGGATTTTCTATTTTGAATTCCGCACAGAACAATGATTACGTATGCCAATGTCCAGAAAATTACTGTTAAGTGATTAAGCAAAACATACCCCCATTGAAAGGTTTCTCTCCATGGGGTATGGCGTTAAACGTGCCATACCCCATGGCTTATTCGGTCATCTCACCATCTTGCCGTCTGCATCGAAGGTGTAGAATGTGGCAGGCAGCAGGTTGTTGGTCTTGCTGATCCAGTACCGCTGATTTGTCACGACCTTGCAGTAGCTATTCACATAGTAGTAGTCACCGTCGATCTGGATCAGGCCAGCATAGGTCTTGACGCCGTCCACATAGTAATACAGCTCGCCATCCTCGCTGACAATGCCGTTCTTTGCAGGATTGACTGGATCGGGATCCGGCGTCGGAATCGGTGCATCGGTCATTTTGCCGTCTGCACCAAAGTTGTAGAACCCAGCGGTCAGCAGATCATTGGTCTTAGACACCCAGTAACGCTGATTGGTGATGACCTTGCAGGAGCTGTTCACATAGTAGTAGTTACCATCGATCTGAATCAGACCAGCATAGGTCTTGACGCCGTCCACATAGTAATACAGTTCGCCATCCTCGTTGACAATGCCGTTCTTCACTTCGGGGTCAGGATCAGGGTTCGGATCGGGGTCGGGTGTCGGATCGGGGTCAGGCGTTGGAATCGGCGCGTCGGTTATCTTGCCGTCTGCATCGAAGTTATAGAAGGTTGCGGGCAACAGATCATTGGTCTTGCTAATCCAGTAACGGCAATTTGTTACGACCTTGCAGGAGCTGTTCACATAGTAGTAGTTACCATCGGTCTGGATAAGACCAGCATAGGTCTTGACACCATTGACATAGTAATACAGCTCGCCGTCCTCGCTGACGATACCGTTCTTCACTTCGGGATCAGGATTGGGGTCAGGATTGGGATCTGGATCGGGGTCAGGTGTCGGAATGGGTGCATCGGTCATTTTGCCGTCTGCACCAAAGTTGTAGAACCCAGCGGTCAGCAGATCATTGGTCTTAGACACCCAGTAACGCTGATTGGTGATGACCTTGCAGTAGCTGTTCACATAGTAGTAGTCACCGTCGATTTGGATCAGGCCAGCGTAGGTCTTGACGCCGTCCACATAGTAATACAGTTCGCCATCCTCGCTGACGATACCGTTCTTCACTTCGGGATCAGGATCGGGTGTCGGATCGGGGTCAGGTGTCGGAATCGGCGCGTCGGTTATCTTGCCGTCTGCGTCAAAGTTATAGAAACCGGCGGGCAGCAGATCATTGGTCTTGCTGATCCAGTACCGCTGATTTGTCACGACCTTGCACGAGCTGTTCACGTAATAGTAATCGCTGCCGATCTGAATGAGGCCCGCGTAATTCCTGACGCCGTTGACGTAGTAATACAGTTCGCCGTCCTCATTGACAATGCCTTTCTTGCTCGGGTCATAGCCTGCGATGATCATTCTGCCGTTTTCATCGAAATCATAGAACGCCTGCGCAAGTCCCGTGTCATTCGGATAGGAGACCCATTGCCGCGTGTTCTTGACCGCGGTATAATCCCCGCTGCCGAAATAGTAGTAGTATCCGTCTTCCGCCAGATACAGGCCGTTGCAGACTCTGCCTTCAATAGTATAATACGTGTTCCCGTTGAGGTAGAACAGGCCGGTGTGCTGATAGACACCGCGGCAGATACCGTCTTCGCCGAAGTCATACCAATAAATGCAATCATCGTGGTTGTAGCTTTCCTTCACATAGCGGAGGCCCGTATAACGGTAGCCCAGCGGATCGAAGTAATACTTTTCGCCGTCAACCGTATACCATTTTTCCTGTACGAAGGTCGGCCCGTAATAATATCTGGTTCCCAGATTGGTCGTCAGCCATTCACCCTTCAGCAGCTTGCCTCTGTCGAATGTGTAGGTCACATTCTCAAAGAACGCCCGGCTCTGGCCGTCCAGTCCTTTGAAGGTTTCCTTGTCAAAGTAGTAATAGCTGTTCTCGCCGTCCTCATCCGTCAGGTTCCACCAACCGGACTTGGGCACGCCGTTGATGGCGTAATAGCGCGCGCCGTCCAGCTCGACCAGCCCCGTGACCTTACCCTCGCACGCGCCGGTCATCTCATTGAACCGATAGAAATACTCGCTGCTCTCGTCGTTCAGGCCGGGGACCTTGTGCACGCCCTTCAGCGCGCTGTTCCCGACGAAGTAATAGGACGTGCCGTTGACCGTTCGCCAGCCCGACCAGGCGCCGTGGTCCAGAATGAAGTGGTCCGTGAAGTCCTGATACGATTCGCAGTAGAAATGGCCGCCGCAGGGGTGCGTGGTATTTTCCGGCTCCTCATAGGGATAGATCCCATACTGCTCCTGGAAGGAGGTCTGCTTGGCCATGCTGTAAAGCGCGTTCGCGCCCAGATAGATGTCGTAGCCGACCGAACCGGAGTTCTCGATGCTCAGGCACTGCGTCTCGTCCCACTGCGCGCCGTCCTTTGCGGTCAGCTGCACGCCGGAGAGGATGCAGATGGGGTTGGCCGTATCGGGGGCGATAGCCTGACTCTGCTTGATGAAATTGCACTTCACCGTTAGCACATTGTTCTCGTCCATGCTTGCGGACGTCAGGCGGAAATAATCGTTGGAAACGGTCAGGTTGGAAATATCCACGCTGACGTTCTGGTCAAACCGGATCGTGACCGTTACCTCGGTCTTCGGGCTGACGCGCTCCGCCAGCTGGAGCAGCAGATCCCATGCCGTGATGCCGGAAATGTCGCCGCCGGCCACCATGGCCAGAAGCGGCTCGAGCTTTTCGGGCACCTTGATCGTCACCATGTCCAGTCCGAAGACATACGTGACATTCATGGGCTGGCTGGGGTCGATCACGTGATAGCGGTCCGTCTCGCCGTCTCCGCCGGGGAGATATTCCGCGTTGGAGACCTCTCTTGTCCACGCAAAGGTTCGGTCGCCGCTCGTGGCGTTGTCAAAGTCGAAAATTGCCTGATTGGCGCTGTACATGGCGACCTTGATCGAGGCGCTGATGGAGTAGTCCCGCGTAATCATGGCCGTAATGGTCACATTGCGCAGACCGGACTCCTCGCTGCCGGTAAAGGCAAAGCCATTGTTCGCAGCTTCCACAGTACCTGCTGCGCTGTTGCTCAGTTCAAATGTGATATCGCCTGCACACACAGCGACGGGATTCTCGTTATAGGTTGCAACCAGAGGAAGGCATACCGAATCTCCGTAAATGGCGTTGATGCTCGTTTTGGAGAATTTCAAGCCATTCGGCTCGACCACGGTAAGCGTCTTGCTGCCGATCACCGTGTCACCGGACAGGAGCTGAATTTCCACGCTGCCTTTCTTGACGGCGGTGAAAACACCATCTTCAGAGACGGTACCGATGGTTTCATCCGCGGACTTCCATGTGATATCGGCAGGGAGTTCCGCCGCGCTGCCGGACACACTGACACCGGAAGCGATCAAGCGGACTGCGGCGCCGCTCGTCAAGTAATCATAAGCAGAGGTGATCAGGGCATGATCAAACTCCGTAGAGACAGGGGCCGTAGAGACCACCATCAGAGAGGAACTAACGGAACGCTCATAGCCGTCCGAGGGACGGTTTACGACCGTGAGCGTATTGCTGCCTTCCTGCTTCGCTATGAAGGTAGTGGAACCGCCGCCATCCAGATTGATTGCGGTCACACAGCCTGCGTCCAGCATGATCTGTGCCAGTTCTTCAGCAGTGCCGCCAGCGGAGAAGGGTTCCTGACTGTCTCTTATACACATCTCCGAGCCCACGAGACGCTCATGAATCTCGTATG
>ENA-UADF01000173-UADF01000173.1-human-gut-metagenome-genome-assembly--contig:-NODE-173-length-18237-cov-17.836487_pt1 | contig 18237 bp, 16 predicted proteins | sample MGYA00244222_ERZ654245 | MGnify/ENA primary metagenome ERZ654245 (study PRJEB26926, sample SAMN06165019) | human gut metagenome | biome: ENVO:00009003; feature: ENVO:2100002; material: ENVO:00002003...
AAAACAACGTGTAACGAAATAATCTTTTCGTGTCTACTTCTCGCGCGCAGTGCAATTTTTCAGCTGCTTGGCTTTTTCAACTCTATAAATAAACGTAAAATTTCTATTGATAAATCTTGTAATTATTAGAAATATTACTACCTTTGCAATACCAAACAATATGCGATATGAAGTATGATGAATTTCACGACCTTGTTAAGGGGAATGGCTGGGAAAGGCTAAGGCAGTCTGGAAGCCACGTGATCTACAGAAAGGGAAGCCGGACTTACCCAGTTCCCTACCACAAAGGGAAAGAGTTAGGCAAGGGGCTTGAAAACAAGATGAAAAAGGATATGGGGCTGAAATAAGCCCCACATCACAACGATAAAAGAATTGAGTTATGGTTATAGAAGCGGTTATCGAAAGAGCTACGGACGGAACTTTCAACGTCTATTGCAGCAAGGAAATATTCTCTGGAGCCGGCGACACCATCGAGGAAGCCAAGGCCGATATGATGCAGCAGATCAAGTTCTACAAGGAGACTGCGATCGCGGAGGGATTCAAGTACCCCGCCTTTCTTGACGGGGAATATTCCTTCTCCTACAAGATTGACGCGGTCTCGTTGATGCAGTACTATGTCAATTCGGGTATCCTCTCATTGGCCGGCCTCGAAAAACTAACAGGCATCAACCAAAAGCAGCTTTGGGGATACATCAACGGAACCAAGCCACGGAAAGCTCAGGAGGAAAGAATCGAATCCGGATTCCGGGCGTTGGACAAAGACCTGAACGCCATATTCGCGTAATTGTTTGGTAGCATTACTTAGTATGGTGCGGCCCTGGGAGTTTCTTCCAGGGCTTTTCATTTGGGTAAGGGCCAATGAAGAGGGTTAATCTTCGTCCGCTCTTTCGATTCTATTGGAGGAAAGTGGGTACAATGTGGATTTAAGGGGCAATGGCGGAAGATCCGTCCTGATGAGGATGCCTCTCGGAGCGCCGTGGTCAAGAGGGGTGAGGTCGATGGCCTTTGAATATGAACGAGTCACAGACGCGGACTTAGGATAGGTCTTGCCGGCGGCCTGAAGGGCGGCGCGGAGCATCGTCTCGTTCTCGTCTCCCAACTGGTAGCCGTCCAACGGATTGTCCTTCGCCTCCAAATCCACCGGAATGCCGTCCGGGATGGAGGCATTGTTGCCGTTGCAGTCAGCGAACTTGCTGATCATCACGTACATTCCCCAGTCCCTGATCAGGGTGTAATCGTAACGGCTGGTATAGAAGTCCTTGGGGGCCAGCAGAATACCGGCGCAGTACTTCCCGTGGGTCCGAGTACCGACCAGCGTAACGTCCATGTAAGGCATCAGGCCGACAATCAAGCCCTCCGAGGCCGAGGCTGTGCCTCCGGACACGATGGCGTAGACCTTGGAAAGTCCCGGATTGGCGTCGGAAACATCCACCTCGATGTCCTGGCTGCTCAGCTTGTGCCTTGTCGAGAAACGCGATTTCGTGTCCTCACCCTGCTGCTTCCAGACATCCGCCAGAATGGAATTGTATACCTCCGTCTGGAACACGTCCCCGGCCAGGACATTGGCCTGAGGCGCGATCATCGACGCAAGGATGTTCTCCGTGAAGGCGTAGCCGCCGCCATTGTACCGAAGGTCGATGATGAGCTCGTCGATATTCTTGGACTTAAACTCCCTGAACACTTCCGGGAGAGCCTCGGAGGACTTTAGGTCGAAACCATTATAGACAAGGTAGCCGACTTTTCTGCCACCGAACTCGAAGGTCTCCGTCACCAGGATCGGATCCTCGTACATGTCCACCGCCTTGAGCCTGACAGTCCTGACCTTGCCCGAGATGTGGTCGCCCTCCACATTCGTCACGCCCAGGGCGACCGAGTAAGTGTTGAAGGCGTTGTAGACATTGTCCTTCGTGATAGGTTTGCCGTCAAGGGTTATGATGACATCGCCGCGCTTCAGTCCGGCGTTCATGGCAGGCCCGTCCTTGCAGACATAGCTCACCACGAGGAAGTACTCTCCGGCCCTGTCACTGAACTTTCCAAGCTGTAGATCATAGCCATAGGTAAGGCCTTGACCCTGGATGGATTTCTTGAACGACAGCAGGTCATCGGTAAGCATCGTCCACTTGTCAACCTCCTTGCCGCCCTCGTGGTAGCGGATGCTCTTCACGACCTCCATCGGCATCCGGCAAGTGTCCGGAGAAAGTCTGACAAGATCCTTCTTAATCTCATCATTCCAGAGATAGTACGTCCCAAGCACATCGATCGCATACTGATCCGCCTTGGCGATCACAGGAGAAGGAGTGCCTGTTTTGTTATTGTCAGTCTTGGTCTTCTCGCACCCGAGAAGTCCCAGCGCCAGCGCAGCCACCAGAACCGCGCGCCCTATCATATTCATTGGACTCATATTCGTCATTTTTCAGGAATACCGCACCCGCATCCCGGGCACAACCTTACAAAGATATTCATTTTTCATTTCTTTGTTGTATCTTTGATTTAAATTTATGTAGAGGACGATGATCGGCATTTTCGATTCAGGATCCGGCGGGCTGTCCGTACTCCGGGAGATCATAAAGCTTCTTCCGGAGGAAAGTTATGTCTACTACGCCGACAACGCCAACTGTCCGTACGGGGAAAAGTCGCTGCCGTTCATCCAGGATCGCAGCAGGGCGATCACGGAATTCCTTCTCTCGCGGGGCGCGCGGATCATCGTGGTGGCATGCAACACGGCCACGGCGGCGGCGATCACGACCCTGAGGAATGAATATCCCGTCCGCTTCATCGGGATGGAGCCTGCTGTCAAACCGGCGGCGCTGAGCTCGCAGACCGGCGTGATCGGCGTGCTGGCCACGGCAGGCACGCTCAAGGGATTCAAATACCTCACTACCAAAGGGATCTACGAAGACGATGTCAGGATCGTGGAACATGTCGGGCAAGGATTCGTGGAACTTGTCGAGGCAGGGATTCTGGACGGACCGGTGGCTGAGGAGACTGTCAGGAGAAGCCTCAGGCCGCTTCTGGACGCAGGGGCGGACAGAATCGTGCTGGGATGCACGCACTATCCTTTCCTCCGGAACGTTATCCAGAGGGTAGCGGGGCCGGACGTGCGCATCATCGATCCGGCGCCGGCGGTGGCAAGGCACCTCGTCGATGTGATGAGAGAGGAAGGGCTGCCGCTTTCAGAGGCGGCCACACCGGCTGGCCCGGCGACCGGAAAGGGCAGCGCTCCAAGCGAACCTCGCATCGAGCTTGTCACCTCAGGCGACAACACCTCCGCCAAACGGATCCTCGACATCGTTCTTGAGGAGGACGGCATCCGCCACGGCAGGCAATAATCACCACAACAGACAACAAAAGGCCACGGCCAAAACACATAGGAAATGGAATCAAACAACGGAATCAACATCAAAGACTTCGCCTACTGCTCAGACAAGTACCAGTACACGATGGGCAAATCCTTCTACGAAACCGGCAGGAAGGACACCATCGCGGTCTTCAACATGTTCTACAGAAAAGCACCGGAGAACAACAACTGGGCTGTGGTGAGCGGCACACAGGAAGCCATCGAATGCATCATGAACCTCGGCAAGGCGGAACCGGAATTCTACGAAAGGTTTCTCCCTGGAGAGGAATATGCCGGATTCCGCCAGTACCTCTCCACCTTGAAGTTCACCGGCAACGTCTACGCGATGCGCGAGGGCGAGATCGCCTTCCCCAACCAGCCGATCATCACGGTGGAGGCTCCGCTGATCGAAGCACAGATTCTGGAGACTCCGCTCCTCTGCATCATGAACCATCAGATGGCTGTGGCGACCAAGGCCTCAAGGGTCTGCCGCGCCACCAACCGCCCGGTCAGCGAATTCGGATCCCGAAGGGCGCACGGCCCGTGGGCTGCCACCTACGGAGCCAAGGCGGCCATCATCGCCGGCTGCGCCAGCACCTCCAACATCCTCACCGGAGTCCTTAACGGAGTCCCTTCCACAGGCACGATGGCCCACAGCTTCGTCACCGCCTACGGCAGCACGGTCGAAGGCGAGCACAAGGCCTTCAAAGACTACATCAACACCCATCATGGCGAGAACCTGATCCTCCTGATCGACACCTACGACACCCTCAAATGCGGAATCCTCAACGCCATCCGCTCCTTCAAGGAATGCGGCATCGACAATGAATATCCCTACGGCTACGGCGTGCGACTCGACAGCGGCGACCTCGCCTACCTCTCCGTCAAAGTCCGCAGAATCCTTGACAACCACGGACTTACGGGCTGCAAGATCTTCGCCACCAACTCTCTTGACGAGTATCTCATCTCGGATCTTGAGCGCCAGGGGGCGCGCATTGACTGCTACGGTGTCGGTGACGCGATCGCCACAAGCAAGGCCGCCCCTTGCTTCGGCAACGTCTACAAACTGGTCCAGATCGACGGCCAGCCGGTCCTGAAGCGCTCCGAGGACAGGATCAAACTGATCAACCCAGGCTTCCAGATCACCTACAGAATCACGAAGAAAGACCCGGATCTCGGAGAGATCTACAAAGCCGACGTCACCTGCCTTTGCGGGGACACCCTCTCCCGAAGGATCGAATCCGGCGAGACCTTCACGATCTACGACGAGCAGGACCGCTACAAGTACAAGATCTTCCAGGCCGGTGAATATTCCTGGAGAGCCCTTCAGCATCAGGTCATAAGAAACGGCGGGATCTGCGCCGGAAGCCACACGCTGACGGAGAAGAAAGCCTTCTACAACAACGTCCTCTCGCACTTCAGCCCATCCGAACGACGCCTGATCAACCCTCACTACTACAAGGTTGACATCTCCGACGACCTCCTGAACACCAAGATGGAGATCCTGGACACCCTCAACAAAGAGATCGAAGCGTTCCGCATCGACTGATCCGCGGCTTGAGACACTGCACTTTTTGTCACGAGTATTGAATATTTTTGCGTACCTTTGTGGTTTAGTGGCGTGAAATGTGCAGTTAGGCACGCCTGAGATTTTGAAAACAATAAAAACGTACGTAATAATTATGTTGTTCCAAGTTTTGCAGGCCGTTGGCCTGGATTCAGCGGCAGCCGGGATGGCTGATGAAATGGCACAGGCAGCCGCACCTGTTGCCGATCTTGCTCCACAGCAGGTCGAGCAGTCGTTTTCCCTTATCGAGATGGCCACAAAGGGTGGCTGGCTGATGATCGTACTGGCGATACTGTCAGTGATCGCCATCTACATATTCGGAAAGAAATGGTGGATGATCCACAAGTCTGGACAGGTCGACAAAAACTTCATGAGGGACATCCGCGACTATATTCATGAAGGAAAGGTGAAGTCGGCTGTCTCGCTCTGCCAGAAGTACGACTCCCCGGTGGCCCGCCTCGTGGAGAAGGGAATCGAGCGCATCGGCAGGCCTCTCGCTGACATCCAGACTTCCGTCGAGAACATGGGTAACGTAGAGATCGCAAGGCTTGAGAAGGGTCTTCCGATGCTCGCCACCATCGCCGGTGGAGCGCCGATGATCGGATTCCTCGGAACCGTGCTCGGCATGGTGCAGGCCTTCTTCAACATGGCCAACGCCGGCAACAACATCGACATCACGCTGCTGTCAAGCGGCATCTACACCGCGATGATCACCACTGTCGGCGGTCTTATCGTCGGTATTCTCGCCTACTTCGGCTACAACTATCTGGTCGCCCAGATCTCCAACCTTATGTTCATGATGGAGAATGCGACCATCGACTTCATGGATCTTCTGCACGAGCCTGCAGACAACGGGGAGGAGAGATAGTCCATGGCATTCAAGAGAACCACAAAGGTCTTGTCGGACACAGCGATGTCTTCGATGACTGACTTGGTGTTCCTGCTGCTGATCTTCTTTCTGATCACCTCGACACTGGTCAATCCGAACGCGCTGAAGCTCCTGCTTCCCAAGAGCACGGGGCAGGTCTCAGCCAAGCCTACCGTCACCGTCTCGATCAAGGATTGGGGCGACGACACCTACACCTACCACCTGAACGGAAGCGAGACACCGGTGCAGTACTCCGAGTTGGAGGACGACCTGGTCGATCTGCTTCAGACAGAAGAGGATCCGACATTCTCCATCTACTCTGACGAGAGCGTGCCGATCAAGGAGGTGGTTTCGCTGATGAACATCGCGAAGCGTAACCACTACAAGGTAATCCTAGCCACGCAGCCGGAATGATGAAACCGTACCTTCGTGACAGACAGAAAGAGGCCAAGGTCTCCACGGTGACCGGGATCGTTCTCACGGTCACGGTTCATGTGCTTGCCTGCCTGCTATGCGTGTTCACGGGGATGAAGTACATCTACCCTCCGCCACAGGAGCAGACATTTCTCGTGGATTTCAGCGAGGACGAGCCGCAGCCTGTCAGGAGACAGAACAGAGGACGGCAGCCACAGGCCGAGGAGATCGACAAGACCAAGCCGGTGGAGCTGATACAAAGAAGCGAGTCGCCTCACCGGTCCGAGAAGGCGAACAAGACCGCCGAGGCTAAGCCGGACGATTTCGGTGATGTGGAGACACCTGTCCAGAAAGAGGAGATCAACAAGAACGCCCTCTTCCCGGGGATGAGCAAGAAGGACTCCTCGAACGCGCCTCACGGTGCTTCCGACCCGAAGAACGAGTTCAAGGCCGGACATTCAAAGGGGAACACATCCAGCGGGAAGGCCGAAGGGACACCTAACGCGAGGCTGAAAGGAAGGAACACGCTCGGGGCGATTCCAAGGCCGGCATATTCAGAGCAGGACTACGGCACCGTCGTGGTGGACATCTGGGTTGACAACTACGGCAATGTGACAAAGGCCGTCCCTGGAGGACAGGGAACGACTGTGAACAACTCCAAACTCTGGGCGGCGGCAAGGGCCGCGGCCTTGCAGACACACTTCAACCAGAGCGCTGACGCACCGGCGCTCCAGCAAGGAACGATAACATACGTTTTCAAATTACAATAGAAAAACATTTTACTTATTTATTTTTAATTAATGGCGTGAGCCACAAACATTATGGAAGAAAATTTGAATGGTGGTCAAGAGAACCACGAGGAGCGTAGGGATTACGCTGCAGAAGGATCAAAGACAGGTTATTCATCAGAAGGCAGGAAACTAAGGCCGAGAAGGAAGGTAGCGCCTGCCGCTTCATCCTCCGCTGACGGAGAGTACAAGTCTTTCGACAGTCACAGGAGTTACTCCAGCGACAATCACAGCGGCGGCTACGGCCAGCGCGGTGGCTATCAGAGTCGCGGCGGTAGCGGAAGAGGAGGGTATTCATCAGACCGCAGAAGCTATGGAGACCGCAGCGGTGGCTATGGCCAGCGCAGAAGCTACGGAGAGAATGCCGATGGCGGTGAGAGAAGAACTTCATCCTACGGACAGAACCGTCCGTCCTACGGCGACAGACCGTCCTACGGACAGCGCAGAAGCTACGGCAACAACAGCTATGACGGAGGCGAGAGAAGGTCATCCTATGGCCGTCCTTCCTTTGGTGAGGGTCGCCCGTCATACGGGGACAGGCCGTCTTACGGACAGCGCAGAAGCTATGGCAACAACGCCGAAGGTGGAGAGGAGAGAAGATCATCCTATGGACAGAGCCGTCCTTCATTCGGCGAGGGTCGTCCATCCTACGGACAGAGAAGAAGTTACGGCAGCAGCCAGGAAGGCGGCGAGAGAAGGCCGTCATATTCAAGGAAACCGGCCGGCGGCCACGGATTCGGCCCTAAGCAGGGAGGTTTCTCAGCCGGCAGAGGCGCAGGCCACCAGGGCCCGAAGAAGTTCGGGCGCAAGGACGAGCCGCATTTCACCGAGGCTGACGAGGCCGGAATCAACCAGATGCTTTCAAGGAAGCCACAGGTTGACGCGGCTTTTTCCGACAACGACAACGTTCCTACACCTATCAAGGAAGAGATACGTCTGAACAAGTACATCGCCAATTCCGGAGTGTGCTCACGCCGCGAGGCTGACAACTTCATCCAGGCCGGTGTCGTGACCGTCAACGGAGAGGTTGTGACCGAGCTTGGAACGAAGGTCAACGTCCTCAACGATGATGTCCGCTTCAATGGCGAGAGGCTCAAGGGCGAGGAGAAGGTCTACATCGTGATGAACAAGCCGAAGGGCTTTGTCACCAGCGCCAGCGACCCTCACGCCGAGAAGACCGTCATGGATCTTCTCAGGGGATGCAAACTGAGGGTGTTCCCTGTCGGAAGGCTCGACAAGAACACCACCGGTGTGCTGATGTTCACCAACGACGGCGAGATCGCCGAGCAGCTCACCCACCCTTCCTACAACAAGAAGAAAATCTACCAGGTCATCCTCGACAAACCGCTTGAGGAAGCCGACAAGGAGAAGATCCTCACGGTGGGACTTGACCTCAACGACGGCAACATCAAGGCCGATGAGCTTGAATATATCGACGCCGAGGACCACAGACGTCTCGGCATCGAGATCCACTCCGGCAAGAACAGGATCGTAAGAAGGATCTTCGAATCCCTCGGCTACGACGTGAAGGCTCTCGACAGGGTCTACTTCGCCGGCCTCACGAAGAAGGGCCTCAAGAAGGGCGAGTGGAGATACCTCAGCGAGGGCGAAGTCAATGTCCTCAAGATGGGGGCCTATGTCTAGTCCGGACAAACACACTGAACACAGAGCTGGATTTGTCAACATCATCGGTAATCCGAATGTTGGCAAATCCACGCTTATGAATGCCCTGGTAGGAGAGAAACTGTCCATCGTCACGGCGAAGGCGCAGACCACCAGGCACAGAATCATGGGCATCGTCAACACCGACGACTGCCAGATCGTCTACTCGGACACTCCCGGCATGCTCAAGCCGAACTACCGTCTGCAGGAGGACATGATGAGGTTCGTGGACGCCGCCATCGGCGACGCCGACATCATCCTCTACGTGACGGACGTGGTTGAAAAGAGCGACAAGAACAGTGAATATATTCAGAAACTCCAGAAACTGGACTGCCCTGTGGTGGTCGTGATCAACAAGATCGACATCAGCGAGCAGAAGAAGGTGACCGACCTGATCGCCTACTGGCAGGAGCAGATTCCGGGCGCGCTGGTCATTCCGGTGTCGGCCAAGGAGAGGTTCAACCTTGAGAGTGTGCTGAACGCCGTGATGAGCAGGCTTCCTGTCGCCCCGCCGTGGTTCGACAAGGATCAGTTCACCGACAGGAACCTTCGTTTCTTCGCCTCCGAGATCATCAGGGAGAAGATCCTGGAGAACTACAGCCAGGAGGTTCCGTACAGCTGCGAGGTGGTTGTGGAGGCCTTCAAGGAAGGTAGGGACAGGTACGAGATCAGCGCCGTCATCAACGTGATGCGTGACTCCCAGAAGGGCATCATCATCGGCAAGGGCGGGGCGGCTCTCAAGAAGACCGGCATGGAGGCCAGGCTGGAGATGGAGGACTTCTTCCAGAAAAAAGTCTTCCTTCAGCTGTTCGTGAAAGTCAATCCGGACTGGAGGGAGAACCGCAAGGAACTCCGCAGGTACGGCTACGAGGAATAATAATTAAAGGAATATTATAGCATGGCACACGACGAGTGGGATGACATAGAGACTCCGGAGGGAGGCAGCGGGGACGAGGAACTGAACGAGGCGCCGATCGACGAGACAACGGCTAAATCTTCAGGAAAATACGACAAGTTGCTGAGTTCCGACAGCAAGAAGTACAAGCTTTCTGGAATGTTCAAGGACTGGTTCCTGGACTATTCCTCCTACGTCATTCTACAAAGGGCTGTGCCTCACATCGTTGACGGACTGAAGCCGGTACAGAGGCGTGTGCTGCACGCGATGTTCAGGATGGATGACGGGAGCTACACCAAGGTTGCAAACATCGTCGGCCAGGCGATGCAGTACCACCCTCACGGCGACCAGTCCATTCTCGGAGCCCTTGTGCAGCTTGGCCAGAAAGGACTTCTGATCGACTGCCAGGGTAACTGGGGTAACATTCTGACCGGCGACAGCAACGCGGCTCCCCGTTACATCGAGGCCCGTCTGAGCAAGTTCGCCAAGGAGGTCGTCTTCGATCCGAAGATCACCAATTGGATGACATCCTACGACGGGCGCAACCAGGAACCGACCGAACTGCCGGTACGCTTCCCGCTGCTTCTCGCACAGGGTACCGAGGGAATCGCCGTCGGCATGGCCTCCAAGATTCTGCCGCACAACTTCAACGAGCTGATCGACGCATCGATCAAGATTCTCCAGGGCGAGGACTTCACTATCTACCCGGACTTCCCTACCGGCGGCTCGGCGGACTGCAGCAACTACAAGGACGGAGCGAGGGGCGGAAGCGTGAAGGTGCGCGCCAGGATCGAGAAAATCGACAAGAACACCGTCGCGGTGACCGAGATCCCCTACGGAAAGACATCCCACGTCCTCATCGACTCCATCCTGAAGGCCAAGGACAAGGGCAAGATCAAGATCAAGAAGATTGAGGACATGACCACGGAGAAGGTCGAGATCCTCATCCATCTTCCGAACGACGTGTCCCCGGACAAGACCATCGACGCCCTCTACGCGTTCACGGACTGCGAGTGCAACATCGCCCCGAACGCCTGTGTCATCGTGGACAACAAGCCTCAGTTCCTCTCTGTCAAGGACATACTGATCTACGACACGAACCATACGAGAGATCTTCTCAAGTGGCAGCTGGAGATCAGGCTCGCGGAGCTTGAGGACCAGTGGCACTACACCTCCCTCGAAAGGATATTCTTCGAGAACAAGGTCTACAAGATACTGGAGCAGAACCAGAGCAGCTGGGAGCGACAGCTGGAGGATGTGTTCGCCGAGATGAAGACCTATCAGGACATTCTCCGCCGCGAGATCCTGATGGAGGACATCGAGAAACTTGTCGAGAAGCCTGTCCGCAAGATCTCCAAGTTCGACACCAAGGCCATCGACGAGAAGATCGCCGCCATCGAGGCGGAGATGCAGACCGTCAAGGACAACATCGAGAACATCACCCGGTACACTATCGACTGGTTCCGGATGCTGGGGGCCAAATACGGCAAGCCTTTCGTCCGCCAGACCGAGATCACCGCCTTCGAGAGCATCGCCGTCACCAAGGTGGTCAGCAACAACGCCAAACTCTACGCCAACTACGAGGAGGGCTTCGTGGGCATCAACATGAAGAAGGACGACAACGGTGTCTATGTCTGCGACTGCTCCGACCTCTCGGAGGTCATCGTGATCGGCAAGGACGGCAAGTACCGCATCACCAAGGTCACAGACAAGGCCTTCTTCTGGAAGGACTTGCTCTACGTCGGAGTGTTCAACAGAGGCGATGGCAGAACCATCTACAACGTCATCTACCGCGAGGGCAAGAGCAGCGTCTCCTACGCCAAGAGGTTCGCGATCACCAGCGTCACGAGGGACAAGGACTACGACATCACAACCGGCGAGGAAGGATCCAAGATCCTATGGTTCAGCGTCAATCACAACGGCGAGGCTGAATCTGTACGAATATACCTGCGTCCGCGTCCGAAGCTGAAAAAGACGCAGATGGAATATGATTTCTCCACCCTTGCGATCAAGGGCAAGGCCTCCAGGGGCAACCTGGTGTCCAAGAACCCTATCGCGCGGATCCAGCTTAAGTCCAAGGGTGTCTCCACGATCGGCGGAAAGGACATCTGGTACGACGCTGACATCCAGAAGCTTAACGACGAGCAGCGAGGGCAGTACCTCGGTGAGTTCGGCCCGGAGGACAAGGTTCTGGCCATCTTCAAGGACGGCACATTCTACACGACTTCGTTCGATGTCTCGAACCGCTATCAGGGCGATGTCATCAGCATAGAGAAGTTCGACCCGAACAAGACCTACACCGCCCTCTACTACGACGGAGCCGCCAAAGCCTTCTACGTCAAGAGGTTCAGTTTCATCCTCAGCGACAACACTCCGCTGTCGTTCATCGCTCCGGGTTCAAAGTCCTACCTCGTGGCCCTGTCCGAGGACAAGCATCCTCAGTTCCAGGTGATTTTCGGAGGAAAGTACGAGCATCGTGACCCTGAGAACGTTGACGCTGAGGAGTACATCGCAAAGAAGGGTTATTCAGCCAAGGGTAAAAAGTGCCACCAATACGATCTCAAGGAGGTAAGGTTCATCGAGCCTCTCCACAAGCCGGAGGACGACATCGATGACGAGCCGCTGGACATCATCGAGCCAATGGATCAAGACTCCGACACCCCTGAGATTCAGGACATTCCTGATGTGAAAGAGACCACCGGCGGCGATGACGCCCAGACCAGCGCCGCCACCCTGCTCGATTCAGGCGACATCCCGGACATCACCGACATCGACGAGCCGACGCTGTTCTAGGCGCTGACATATTCATAAAACAAGAGTTTTTCACCGGGTCAGGAACCCATCAGGAAACAGCTGTCAATCAAGACAATATGAAAGACATCTCCCTCATAGGCTTCATGGGTTGCGGCAAGAGCAGCGTCGGAAAGATCCTCGCGACGCTGCTACCGGAATACCGTCTGATCGACCTGGACTCCTACATTGAGGAAAAGCAGGGCAAAAATATTCCCGAAATATTCAATGAATATGGTGAAGCGGCTTTCCGCCGGATGGAGCGTGAGGCCCTTGAGGAGATATTCCGTGACCCCGACCGCCCCTGCGCCATCCTTTCCCTCGGCGGCGGCACCGTGACGACCGAAGAATGCCGCCGTCTGATCCGTCAGCATACCGACTGTTTCTATCTCCGCGCCACCACAGGCACCCTCCTTGCCAACCTTGAAGGCCACTCCGAAGGCCGCCCGATGCTGAATCCCACACAACCAGTCGAAGCGCCCTCAACTGAAGTATCAAGCGAACGAGAAGCCCTCCGCCACCGCATCGAATCCCTGATGCAAACCCGCTCCCCGCAGTACCAATCCACCGCCCACCACACAATCGACATCGACGGCCACACCGCCGCGCAGATCGCCGCGCAGATCGCCGCGCAGATCTAAGCTCTGTTCCAAGCATTGTTCTAAGTACTAATATAAGTACTGATTCAAGTACTGATCTTGATCTTAAGTAGGTCTAAGCCCATGTTCCGTATCATAAGCCGGTTTTCCGTAGCATAGCAGCCAACCAATAACCGGAGAATTGCACCCCGGCCACCCTTAAACGCATCTGAAAGCAGTAAGACGATGCATTTCTGTCAGCGAAACCACGGGAAAGCAACGTTTTCCTGAACAGAAATCAGAAGCGGGAAGCCGAGGGAGAATATTCCTAAATGAACTCGTCGCGCTCCTTGATGTCTTTCAGGCGGAGCTGGAGGGTGGTGTTGCCGCGATAGTAGTTCTCTACTATGGAGTAGCAGATGTCGAAAGGGTTGCCGGCCTTGATGTAGTCGTAGAACTCGGCCATGTTGAAGGCTATGGCGGGGATCTGGTGGAACGGCTGCTTCTCGTCAATCAGGTCCAGTTTCATGTGGACACCACCGGCGCCGACCTTACGGCCGTTGCCACCGTCGGAGACGTTTTCAGTCAGGAAGACAGGATTGGTGTTGCCGGGACCGAAAGGCTGGAACTGCTTCAGGAGACGGAAGAATTTCGGAGTGATCTGGCTGAACTCCAGCTTGGCATCGATATCGGTCACCGGAGTCAGCATCTCATCGGTGATCTTCCCGGAGATGAACTTGTCTATTCTGCTGACGAACTCCTCCAAGTTGTTCTCCTTCAACGTCAGACCCGCCGCGTAGACGTGGCCGCCGAAATTCTCAAGCAAGTCGGCGCAGCTCTCGATGGCCTCGTAGAGGTCGAAGCCGGCCACACTTCTGGCGGAACCGGTGATGAACCCGTTGGACTTGGTCAGCACTATTGTAGGCTTGTAGAAGGCCTCCACGAGACGCGAGGCCACAATCCCGACAACGCCCTTGTTCCAGATCGGATTGTAGACGATTGTCGCAGCCCCCGTTGAAAGGGCCGAACCATTCTGCACCATTTCAAGAGCCTCCTGGGTGATCTCCCGGTCGATGCTCTTGCGGTCGTTGTTGTTGTCGTTGATCTGCTCGCCGATGATCGTGGCGGCATGGTCGTCGGAAGCGGTCAGAAGCTCCACAGCCAGACGGCCGGTCTCCATCCTGCCGGCGGCGTTGATCCTCGGACCGATCTTGAACACGATGTCATCTATCGTAAGGTGCCCGAGCTCAAGTTTCGAAAGCACGGCCATTGCGTGGAGCCCCTTGCGGGGATTCTCGTTAAGCTGCTTGAGACCGAAATGAGCCAGCACCCTGTTCTCACCCACCATCGTCACAAGATCCGCCGCGATGCTGACCACCAGAAGGTCCAGCAGCGGAATCAAAGTCTCGAACGGAATGCCGAATTTCTGTGAATATGCCTGCACGAGCTTGAAGCCGACACCGCAGCCGCTCAGGTCGTCAAAAGGATAGGTGTCATCCTCGCGTTTGGGGTCAAGCACAGCCACAGCCGCCGGAAGCGTGTTCTCCGGAAGATGATGATCGCAGATGATCACATCTATGCCCTTCGCGGCGGCATATTCAACCTTCTCATTGGCCTTGATGCCGCAATCCAGGGTGATGATAAGGCCGAAACCGTTGTCCCCGGCCCAGTCGATGCCCTTGTAGGACACCCCGTAGCCCTCATCGTAGCGGTCCGGAATGTAGAAATCAACCTTCGAGGAGTACCTTCTGAGGAATGAATATACCAACGACACGGCGGTCGTGCCGTCCACATCGTAGTCACCGTAGACCAGTATCTTCTCCTCCGTGGTGATCGCCTTCCGAAGCCTGTCCACGGCCACATCCATGTCCTTCATCAGGAACGGGTCATGAAGGTTGTCAAGGCTCGGACGGAAGAATGAGCGCGCCTGCTCGAAGGTCTCGACCCCTCTTTTGACAAGAAGGTCGGCAAGAACCCGGTCTATGCCCAGTTCGGCGGAAAGCCTTCCCACCTTCTCCGGATCAGCCGGCTCCTTCAAAATCCATTTGCGCTCTTTTCCCATAATAGACAAAGGTAAGGATTTAATTTCAGAATGTGAATTAAAAGTAGTATTTTTGTACGTTCAGAGCGTATCATATTAACCTTTACGGAGAAAGGATACGACAATGCGGACCTTCGGAAGAATCAGGTTTCTCCTTGAGCGGAGAGCGGGGATATTCCGAAAGCGGCGACAGGATTTGAATATAAAAACATAACAAATATGGCAAACATCGAACTCAGCGAACAGGAGAGAATCAGACGCGAGTCTCTCGCAAAGTTAAGGGAATTGGGCATCAATCCTTATCCGGCTCCACTCTATCCGGTCAACGCGACCGCCAAGGAGATCGAGACGGGATTCGATCCGGAGAAAGGCAACTTCCAGGAGGTCTGCATAGCGGGCCGCCTGATGTCCCGCAGAATCATGGGCGCGGCCTCCTTCGGCGAGATCCAGGACGCGACCGGAAGGATCCAGATCTACGTCAAGAGGGACGAGATCTGCCCTGGCGAGGACAAGACAATGTACAACACTGTCTGGAAGAAGCTCCTTGACATCGGTGACATCATCGGCATCAAGGGATTCGCCTTCATCACCCAGACCGGCCAGCTCAGCGTCCATGCCAAGGAACTCACCGTCCTGAGCAAGTCCCTGAAGGTTCTCCCTATCGTGAAGGAGGTGGACGGCGTTGTCTATGACGCCTTCACCGATCCGGAGCTCCGCTACCGCCAGAGGTACGTTGACCTCATCGTCAACCCTCAGGTAAGGGACGTGTTCGTCAAGAGGGCGCAGATCATCGCCACGATGAGGGAGTATTTCAACGCGGCCGGCTGCCTTGAGGTCGAGACCCCGATCCTTCAGGCCATTCCGGGAGGTGCCACCGCCCGTCCGTTCATAACCCACCACAACGCCCTGGACATCGACCTCTACATGAGAATCGCCAACGAACTCTATCTCAAGAGGCTCATCGTAGGCGGCTACAACGGTGTCTATGAGTTCGCCAAGGACTTCCGCAACGAGGGTATGGACAAGACCCACAACCCTGAGTTCACCTGTATGGAGATCTACGTGGCCTACAAGGATTACATCTGGATGATGGACTTCGTGGAGAAGATGCTCGAAAAGATCGCCCTCAAGCTGCACGGCACCACAGTCGTGAAGATCGGCGACAGGGAGATCGACTTCAAGGCCGGCTACCGCAGGCTGCCTATTCTTGAAGCCATTAAGGAATATGCCGGTGTGGATGTCAAGGGAATGGGCGTCGACGAACTCCGCGAGACCTGTAAGAAGCTCAACGTCGAGTTCGATCCTTCGATGGGTGTCGGCAAGCTGATCGATGCCATCTTCGGGGAATATTGCGAGGAGCATCTCATCGAGCCTACGTTCATCATCGACTACCCTGTTGAGATGTCTCCGCTGACGAAGAGGCATCGTGAGGATCCGACCCTCACCGAGAGGTTCGAGCTGTTCGTCTGCGGCAAGGAGCTGGCGAACGCATATTCAGAGCTCAACGACCCGATCGACCAGCTGGAGAGATTCGAGGAGCAGGCCGCCCTCAAGAGCCACGGCGACGACGAGGCGATGTTCATCGACTACGACTTCGTGCGCGCCCTTGAATATGGTATGCCTCCTACTTCCGGCCTCGGAATGGGCATCGACCGTCTGACAATGTTCATGACCGGGCAGACGACCATCCAGGACGTGCTCTTCTTCCCTCAAATGCGTCCGGAGAAGATCGCGAAGAACGACAAGAACGCAGAAACTGAGGAATAATCAGGTTTGGAAAATCAGAAGGGTGGCTGTGACCTCGATGTCCGAGTCACCCTTTATTGTTTTCAGAAGCATTCTATGAATATCCAGATGATTCATACACCGAATCATTTCCGGCATTCGTAAAGCAAAAGTTAAAGAAAATGAGAATCGAGAACATCACATCGGCGCAGAATCCGAAGATCAAGGAACTGCTGGCTCTTCAGGAGAAATCCAAGCTGAGACGCTCGGAAAGGCTTTTCGTGGTCGAGGGCCGCAGGGAACTAGGGCACTGCCTTGACGCGGGATTCGTACCAAGAACGCTGTTCATCTGTGGGGAGATTCTGACCGAGGAGGAACTGAACGACCTTCTTGGCAAGGCCGAAAGCAGGAATCCGAAAGTCGGTGTCGTGCAGGTTCCGTACGAGCTCTACGGCAAGATCGCCTACAGAGGCGGCACTGAGGGTGTCATCGCCGAGGTGGAGTTCCGTGACAGGACTCTGGAAAGTCTGACACTCAGCAAGAATCCGCTGGTGATTGTCCTTGAGAGTGTCGAAAAACCCGGCAACCTCGGAGCCGTTCTGAGAAGCGCCGACGCCGCCGGAGCAGACGCAGTGATCATCTGCGACCCGTTGACCGACCTCTACAACCCGAACCTGATCCGCGCAAGCATCGGAGCCGTGTTCTCCAGACAGGTTGCCGTGGCCTCCTCCGAGCAGACCATAACCTGGCTCAAGTCCAAGCATATTCAGATACTCACCGCGCAGCTTCAGGACTCCTCCCTGTACTACGACACTGACATGAAAAAACCAACCGCCATCGTGATGGGTACCGAGTCCACCGGTCTGACCGACCTCTGGCGGGAAGTCGCCGACGCCCACATCCGCATCCCGATGCTCGGTGACCTCGACTCCCTCAACGTCTCCGTCTCCGCCGCCATCCTTCTCTTCGAAGCCCTCCGACAGAGGCAGTAAGCCTTTCAGCTCCATTTAAAGCGCCACATAATACGAAGCAAACAAATACACCGTGCCATAATCGCATATAGTTATTTTCGGGATTTACTGTAAATTTGCAGTAAATCCCGACACGGCAACCTCTACAGGAATCGTTGCATCAATAGAGCTATGGGCACGGTCATTGCAATCGAAGGAGCGGTCGGCTGACGCGGGGTCATTTCCGGCCGGACAACCTTAAAATGATTGCGTTATGGAAGAATTCTCTTTGGTCACTCCTACGTTGCTGTTCTCGGCTGTGTCTTTGATTATGCTGGCGTACACTAACCGGTTTCTGTCTTATGCGCAATTGGTGCGGAATCTCAAGGATAAATATGTCAAGGACAGGTCGGAGGTGACCGCGGCACAGATCGCCAACCTTCGCAAAAGGCTGAACCTGACACGGAGCATGCAGATTCTTGGAATATCAAGTCTGTTCTGCTGTGTCGTGTCGATGTTTTTCTGCTTCATCAGCCTTAGGGTCACAGCGATCATCATCTTCGGAATCGCCCTGTCTCTTATACACATCTCCGAGCCCACGAGACGCTCATGAATCTCGTAT
>ENA-UADF01000182-UADF01000182.1-human-gut-metagenome-genome-assembly--contig:-NODE-182-length-17517-cov-20.683828_pt1 | contig 17517 bp, 13 predicted proteins | sample MGYA00244222_ERZ654245 | MGnify/ENA primary metagenome ERZ654245 (study PRJEB26926, sample SAMN06165019) | human gut metagenome | biome: ENVO:00009003; feature: ENVO:2100002; material: ENVO:00002003...
ACGTGAGATAATGTATTTGACAGCAGGTGATTGCCTACTTGCGAAAGTTGAGTTAAAGAATAACAAAAAAAAGACAATACAGATGAAAAAGGCTCTTACTATCCTGCTGCTGTTGATGGCGACGGTGGCGGTACCGGCGCAGAAAAAGCCAGTGGTCTACAATTTCACAGAGGCTTCGAGCCTGACGATGGTGGGAAAACTGATGACTGACACGCCTAACCCTTACCACAGGGTTGACACCGTGAGGTTCAAGGGGTTCACGACCACGGAGAACAAGCAGGTCAGGATGTCCGCCGGCCTTGCGGTGGCGTTCAGGACGGATTCGAAGACCATTGCCGTGAGGACCAAGTACCTAGACAGAGGCTTCCCGGCAAACACGGGCGGCCTTGCCGCTAGGGGCTACGACCTTTACATCCGTCAAGACGGGAAGTGGCTTTGGGCGGCCTCCAATGCGTCCTACAATCAGAATCCGGAGAACGATGTCACCCTGATCAACAACATGGACGGTTCGATGCACGAGTGTCTGATGTACCTGCCGATCCTCAGCGAGGTGGAGTCCGTCAAGATCGGCACCGATGAAGGTTCCGTGATCGAACCTATCGCCAATCCGTTCCGCCACAGGGTGGGGATCTTCGGTTCGAGCTTCACGCACGGCATCAGCACCTCAAGGGCCGGCATGGCCTATCCCGAGCAGCTTTCGAGGATGACGGGCCTCCAGTTCCTGAGCCTTGGATGCAGCGGCAACTGCAAGCTGCAATCCTATTTCGCCGACGTGCTTTGCGCCGCCGAGGTGGATGCCTTCGTGTTCGACTCTTTCTCGAATCCGACTCCGGAACAGATCAAGAAGAGGCTATTCCCGTTCATCGAGAAAGTTCAGGCAGCACATCCCGGCATCCCGCTGATCTTCCAGCGGACCATCTACAGGGAGAGCCGCAACTTCAGCACCTCCAGCGAGCGGGGCGAGGCCCGCAGAATGGAACTGGTTGACAGTCTTATGAATATAGCGGTGAAACGTTACCCGGATGTCTACTATGTCAAGTCCACATGCGCGACCGCTCCCGACCACGAGACTTCCGTGGACGGCACCCATCCGTCCGACTATGGCTACACCCTCTGGGCAGAATCCATCCGCAAACCAATCGTGAAGATCCTCCGCAAATACGGAATAAGATAATCCAGCTAGACGGATCATTCGGAGCGCCGGTTGAAGACAGCCGAACGGCTGCTACGGCGGAACCACAAGCGCGGCGCCAGACCGCTCTCAGGGGCAGCTTAAGCGCCGATGGCGGAAGAAGAATATTCATTGAAAAGACAAAATGGCGAATCTGAAGACATTGGCCAAGGACACCGCGATCTACGGCCTAAGCAGCATCATAGGAAGGTTCCTCAACTACCTTCTCGTCCCACTCTACACCCACGTGATCACCTCATCGAGCGGCGGCTACGGCGTTGTCACCAACCTCTACGCCTACACCGCCCTGCTGCTGGTGATCCTGACCTACGGGATGGAGACGACCTTCTTCCGGTTCGCCAACAAGGAAGGCGAGAACCCTGACAAGGTATATTCCACGATCCTGACCTCGGTTCTGGCCACTTCCCTACTCTTCGTGGGACTGATCGTGGCCTTCATAGGCCCTGTCTCCTCCGCCCTGGGCTACGCCGCCCACCCGTCCTACGTCTGGGCAATGGCCGCCACCGTGGCCATCGACGCCTTCCAGTGCATCCCCTTCTCCTACCTCCGCTACAAGAAAAAGCCGCTGAAATTCGCCGCCCTTAAACTGCTCTTCATCGGACTCAACATATTCCTGAACCTAGCCTACTTCGTGATACTCCCGAAGACAGGAGTCAATCCTCTGGGCATCTACGACAACGGTCTGGACGTGGGTTACGTGTTCTACATCAACCTCTTCTGCACCGCGGTGATCACCTTCTTCTTCTGGAGGGAACTGCAAGGATTCAAGTTCGGTTTCAACGGAAGGCTCCTAAGGAGAATGATGTCCTACAGCTGGCCGATCCTTGTGCTCGGAATAGCCGGCATCCTGAACCAGAGCGGCTCCCAGATAGTGTTCCCTTTCATCTACGGCGAAGGTTCCGATGTTCCTCTTGGTATCTACGGCGCGAGCGTCAAGATCGCGATGATCATGGCGATGATCACCCAAGCCTTCCGCTATGCCTACGAACCCTTCGTGTTCGGCAGCGCGTCGGAGAAGGGCAGCAAGGAGATGTATGCCAAAGCGATGAAGTACTTCATAATATTCACGCTCCTGGCCTTCCTCTGCGTGGTCGGCTACATGAACATCCTTAAATACATCATCGGACCAAGCTACTGGGAAGGCCTGAAGGTAGTCCCGATCGTCATGGCCGCCGAGATCATGATGGGTGTCTACTTCAATCTCTCCTTCTGGTACAAGCTGACAGACCAGACTCTCTGGGGAGCCCTCTTCTCCGGCATAGGCTGCCTGGTCCTCTTCGGAGTGAACATCCTGTTCATCCCCAAGTTCAGTTACATGGCCTGCGCCTGGGCCGGTTTCGCCGCCTACGGAGTGGCCATGCTGCTCTCCTACATAGTAGGCCAGAAGAAGTACCCCATCAAGTACCCTCTAAAAGACATCGCCCTGTACGTAGCCCTGGCCCTGGCAATGTTCGCCGTAATGACCTACGCCAACGTCCGCCTCGGAAAGTGGCTGGCGATCGTCTGCAACACCGCCCTGATCCTCACCTTCTGCGCCGTCATCATCAAGCGCGACTTCCCCCTCTCCTCCCTCCCCGTAGTAGGCAAGTACTTCAAGCCCAAGTCCCATTAACGGCAACGACAGCGCTCACAGGGAGCGAGTTTAACACCGGAATTATATAATAGGAATTCTACAATTATATAATCAGGAGATCAATAATGGATTCAGGATGGATTTCTTGTAGTGGAATGTCTGGTAGAGGGAACGGTAGATGAGGTGGGCGTAGTAGGCGGCGAATAAGAGGTGGGCTCCGGCGACGGAGGCAGCATCAAAGGCACCAAGACCCGAAGAATCAAGGGAGCCTGCACCCGAAAAGGCATCCGCGGCACCTGCGGCAACTGCACCCGAGAAGGCTCGCGCGGCATCAAGGGCACCAGAAGCACCCGCGGCACCCGCAGCACCATAGGCACCCACTCCCGAGGCGGGAACAGGGCTGTCTATGAGTAGGGAGCCTATGAGCCAGACGGCGAAGAAGGCTGCCACACAGCCTATGTTGGAATCACGCATGGGTTTGGTGGCGGTGGCTCCGGTGTAGATGCCGTCCCAGGTGAAGGCGGGGCAGCTGATCAGGGGGAAGAAGACCAACCAAGGCATGAACATGCTGGCGGCGGCCACCACACTTGGGTCGGAGGTCAGGAGGCGGATCATGGGAACTCCCAAAGCGGCGTAGATGAACACGAAAAGGGTACCTATGGCCATGCTCCAGGCGAAGGTGTAGTTTACTGTGCGGCGGACCATTTTCGGAGCGCGCATTCCTATGAACCTGCCGGTCAGGGCTTCGCCGGCGAAGGCGAAACCGTCGGTGAAATAGGAGAAGGTCAGGAGGAGCTTCAGCATTATCGAACTGGCGGCAAGGAGGACGTCACCCAGGCGGGAGGAGATGGCTGTGAAGGCCAGGTAGACTACTATCAGGCAGACAGATCTGATGAAGAGGTCGCGGTTGACCGAGAAGAAACGGCGTACCTCGCTGCCACGGAAGGGAGCGATGGACAGGAGCGGGGAGCCTTCCAAGACATTACGGAACTTCACCAGGACACGGGAGGCGGCGAAGATGAGTCCTGAATATTGGGCAACAACGGTACCCAGGGCAATTCCTTTGTAGCCAAGGCCTTCGAAACCCAGTGACGGGAGGCCGAAGGTCAGCAGGATGCTGAACAGGATGTTGCCTCCGTTGACTATCACGTCGGCCAGCATGGAGCTGAAGGTGTCCTGCATGCCGATGAACCATCCGCGGAAGGCCATGAGGCTCAGGGTGGCGGGGGCTGCCCAGATACGGATGTAGAAATAGTCAAGGGCAAGGGTGCGGACCTCTTCGGAGCAGCCTACGAATAGGAAGATCAGTTTCTGGAAGGGCCACTGTACCATGATCATGGCTAACGCTATCAAGAAGGCCAGACCTACTCCCCTCTTTAGGTTGTCGGCGCAGTATTTCCAGTCGGAGCGTCCGTAGGCTTGGGCTGTCATGCCGCCGGTGCCGGCGCGAAGAAAGCCGAAATTCCAGTACAGGAGGTCGAACATCAGGGAACCAACCGAGACTCCTCCGATCAGGGCGGCGGCGGAGGCGTTCAGATGACCTGCCACGGCAATGTCTACCATTCCCACAAGCGGGACGGTCAGGTTGGCGAGCATGCTGGGGAGCGCCAGCCTCAGCATTTCCTTGTTCATCGCATTCATGCGGCAAATGTAGTCATAAAGTGGAAATTTAATGGATCTCCGACCTGGAATATTAAAAGATTTTTAAAGGAATTCATTAACTTTGAAGATTAAGGAATATACCGGCGGCAGCAAAGGCAGCCCAAAAAAGGCGAAGGCGTTCCAGCGGTAGCGAAGGAGGCCCGAAGGAGGCAAAGGCTGTCTGGCTACAGCAAAGACAGCCCGATGGAGGCGAAGGGGTTTAGGAATATGCTATCGAAGGCTGAATGCAGGAATATGTCCGTGAATGTTGAAGGCGGGGATATTCCAAAGAAGGATGAAGACGGGAGTATTCATAGAATCCGGAATATTCATATAATAGAGTTCAGGGGACAGTCCTAGAGAGTTCAATGACGGTTTCGGGAAAGAGTTAATACAACATATTCAAAAATGGAAAACACTTCGGTTGAAAGGATAAGGGAGATTCACGGGAAGCAGAGGCGCTGCTTCGGGAGCGGAGCCACGCTGGACGTGCGGGGGCGTGTTGAGAGGCTTCGGGCGTTCGAGGCTGGGGTGCTAAAGTGGGAGAAGGCGCTTTGCGAGGCTCTTTGGGCTGACCTTCACAAGTCATACGAGGAGGCTTACATCACCGAGATCAGCATACTGCTCGGAGAGATACGCGGGCATATTCATAAGGTCAGGAAATGGAGCAGGCCGCAGAGGGTCGGCACGCCGCTGAAGATGTTTCCTTCGTCCAGCAGGATCATCAGCGAGCCGCTTGGCAACGCACTCATCATCGCGCCGTGGAACTACCCGGTGCAGTTGCTTCTCACGCCGCTCGCGGGAGCCATATCCTCAGGCTGCACCGCCGTTCTGAAGCCGTCGCCTTACGTGCCGAACGTCTCCAGGGTCACGCAGCAGATGATCGAGGACACTTTCAGTGATGACTATGTCGCTGTGGTCCAGGGGAACAGGGATGTCAACTCGGCCCTGCTGGAGGAACGCTGGGATCTGATCTTCTTCACAGGAAGCCCGGGTCTCGGACGGAAGGTGATGGAAGCCGCCGCCAGGAACCTCACGCCGGTCGTGCTGGAGCTCGGCGGGAAGAGTCCTTGCATCGTGGACAGGGACGCTGACATCAAGGTCGCCGCCAAGCGCATAGCCTGGGGCAAGAGCCTCAACGCTGGACAGACCTGCATCGCTCCGGACTACCTGATGCTCCACGAGGACATAAAGGAAGAGTTCCTGAAAGAGCTGGAGGCGGCGTTCAAGGAGCTTCTGGGCGAGGATCCGAAGGAGTCACGGCACTTTGTCAGGATCGTGAACGACAAGGCTTTCGAAAGGCTCGAAGGCTACCTGAAAGACGGACACGTGGTCTTCGGGGGCCGGACTGACAGGACGGAGCGCTACTTCGAGCCTACCGTCATCGACGGCCTCGGCGAGGACTCCCCTGCCATGCGGGAGGAGATCTTCGGGCCGATCTTCCCTGTCCGGACGTTCAAGGACACCGGCGAGGTCATCTCGTTCGTGACCTCAAGGGAGAAGCCGCTGGCCCTTTACTATTTCGGGGGCGACGGGGAGAACATCCTCCGGCACACGTCCTCCGGAGGAGCCTGCGTCAACGACACGATAATGCACATCGCCAACGAGAAAGTGCCGTTCGGCGGCGTGGGCAACTCCGGGATGGGCAGCTACCACGGCAAGCGCAGTTTCGATGTGTTCACCCACTACCGGGCCGTCGTCAAGACACCGGTCTGGCCGGATCCGCCGTTCCGCTACATGCCGTACAAGTTCTTCAATCTTGTGAGGAGACTGCTTTAGAGAGCCTTCCAAAGGCTCATCCCTAACCTAAAGGATCCTCCCGGATGGAAGGTACGAGACTAAAGGACAATGAATATATAGAGACGGACAATATGAAAAGATCATTCGCTTATCCCCTGCTGGTGCTGTTGGCCGCGTCCTGCGTGGAAGGGAACAAGGCCTACGACGCTTCCGGGGTTTTCGAATCCACCGAGGTGACGGTCTCGGCGGAAGGCAACGGGAAGATCCTGAGCCTGGACCTCCAGGAAGGAGACAGGCTTGAGGCCGGACAGATTGTCGGCTGCATCGACACGGTGCAGCTGCACCTTAGTGAAGTCCAGCTGGAGGCGAGCCGGCGGGCTGTCGGAAGCGGACGGCTCGACATCTCCAGGCAGATCGCCGCGCTGGAAAGCCAGATCGGCAAACAGCGACAGGAGCTGGACAGATTCACAAAACTGGAGAAGGCCGGAGCCTCTAACCGCAAGCAGGTCGAGGACATCCAGGCGCAGATCGAGACCCTTGAGCGCCAGCTGGCCGCCCAGGAGGAGAGTCTGAACAGTTCCAACCGCAACGTCTCCGGACAGGCCGACGCGCTTGAGGCCCAGATCGAGCAGATCCGGGACAGGATACGCAAGTGCGTCATCACCAGTCCTGTGGCCGGAACCGTGCTGGCGAAATATTCAGAGGCTGGAGAATTCGCAGCCTTGGGTCGCGCCCTGTTCAAGGTCGCCGACATCGACAACATCCGCCTCCGAGCCTACATCACCGCCGACCAGCTGACCACCCTCAAGCTCGGGCAGCAGGTCAGGGTCTTCGCCGACCAAGGCAGCTCCGGGAGGAAGGAATATGCCGGCACGCTCATCTGGATCTCCGACAAGGCTGAGTTCACTCCCAAGACCATCCAGACACGGGACGAGAGAGCAAACCTTGTCTATGCCGTGAAGATTGCCGTGGAAAACGACGGACTGATCAAACTTGGAATGTACGGAGATATCAAATTCTGAATGAAGATCCATTAAAAGGTGTTCCGCCGCCTTGCGGGAAGAGCAAAAGGACGGAAAAACAGCCGGATGAAGACACTGATAGCATTCATACAAAAGGAGTTCCAACATATTCTCAGGGACAAGTGGACCCTCCTGATCATTGTCGGGATGCCGATCGCGCAGCTCCTGCTGTTCGGTTTCGCCATCAACACCGAGGTACGCGACGCCTCGGTCGCCGTGTTCGATCCGGTCTGCGACGAGCTCACGTCCCGCATAGTCGAAAGGATCGATGCCAGCGACTATTTCAATGTCACTGAACGGATTACTGACATCGACAGGATCAACGACATCTTTCGTGAGGGCTACACCAGCCTCGTGATCGTGTTCAGCGACAATTTCTCCAACGACATCCTCAACGGCGAGGCCGGCATCCAGCTGATCGCCGACGGCACCGACCCGAACCAGGCCTCGATGATCACCGCCTACGCCGGCAACATCCTGGCCTCCTGCCGGGAGGAAATCGCCGGAGGAAGCGGGACGGCGGCGGGCATCACCCCTGCCATCAGAATGCTCTACAATCCGCAGGGGAAGAGCTCCTACAATTTCGTGCCGGGAGTCATGGGTCTGATCCTCATGCTGATCTGTGCCATGATGACGGCTGTGGCCATCGTGAGGGAGAAGGAAAGCGGATCGATGGAGGTATTGCTCACCTCGCCGGTCAGCCCCTTCATGATCATCACCGCCAAGGCTATTCCCTATCTGGTGCTGTCCGTCTTCGATCTGATCCTGATCCTCGTCTGCGCCGTGTTCGTGATGGGTGTGCCGATCGCGGGAAGCGTCTTCTCGCTGGCTTTTGTCTCTGTGCTGTTCCTGATCTGCACCCTGTGCCTCGGCCTTCTCATCTCCACGCTGGTGGAGACGCAGATGGCGGCGATGATCGCCTCCGGAGTCGGACTGATGATGCCGACCATGCTCCTGTCCGGACTCATATTCCCTATCGAAAGCATGCCGCGCGTCCTCCAGTGGATCTCGACGGTCGTCCCGGCACGCTGGTACATCCAGTCCATCAAGATGATAATGATCCAAGGCACGCCGCTTGGCCACACCCTCGTGGAAACCAGTGCCCTGACCCTCATTACCATCATACTCATCGTTTTGATTATCAAAAACTTCAAGACAAGGCTGACTTAAGATCATGTTGTCGTACCTCATAAAAAAAGAGTTCAAGCTCCTGGCCCGGAACAAGATTGTCCCGGGGATGCTGGTGGCGTTGCCGCTGATGGCTATGCTGGTCTTCCCTTGGGCCGCCAACCAGGAGATCAGGAACGTACGGGTGGAGGTGGTGGACAATGACCGCAGCCCGCTGTCATCAAGGATAGTGGACGAGATCGGAGGCTCGGCCTACTTCAACGTCACGGGCATGTCGGAATCCTACCCGGACGCGCTACGTAAAGTGGACTCGGGCCAGGCCGACATGGTCTTCGTGATCCCGCCGGACTTTGAGAAAGACCTTGTGGCCGGACAGCCCGGCCCCGTACAGATCGCGGCCAACGCCGTGAACGGCACGAAAGGCACGCTCGGCAGCTCCTACCTGATGTCAATGCTCTCGGAATCAACATCTCTGCGGGAATATTCAGAGAAGATGACGGTCGTTTCCGCTGGCAGGGACGTTCCTTCCTTCTCGGTCAGCCCGCTCTACAAGTTCAATCCGACGCTTGACTACAAGGTGTTCATGGTACCGGCCCTCATCGTGATGGTCCTGACGATCATCTGCGGCTTCTTCCCTGCCCTGAGCATCGTCGGAGAGAAAGAAAGCGGAACCATCGAACAGATCAACGTGACACCTGTAGGCAAGTTCCATTTCATTCTGGCCAAGCTGATTCCGCTCTGGATCATCGGCGTGGTCATCATGGGGATATGTCTCGCGCTGGGCTGGCTCGTCTATGGCATCGCGCCGGCCGGGAGCCTCTGGACCCTGATGCTTTTCACCGCCGTCTACCTCCTCGTCGTGTCGGGGCTGGGACTGGTCATCTCCAACTACGCCTCGACCATGCAGCAGGCGATGTTCGTCAACTTCTTCTTCATCATGATCTTCTTCCTGATGGGCGGGATGTTCACCCCGGTCAGCAGCATGCCGGACTGGGCGCAGGCGGTCACCCTATTCAATCCCCTTAAATATTTCATCGACGTGATGCGGCTTGTCTACCTCAAGGGCAGCCGGTTCGCCGACATGATCCCACAATTTCTGGCCCTTTGCGGATTCGCCGCCGCTTTCGGGGTTTGGGCGATACTAAGCTACAGAAAATCAAATTAAGACATGAACAGCACTTCTGAATATTCCCTCACCATCGTGGTGCCGGTGTTCAACGAGGAGGACAACATCCGCAACCTCGAAAAGGCCCTGGCAGAGTTTATTCCGGTCAGCAAGGTCAAGACCTGCGTCCTCTTCGTGGACGACGGTTCCTCCGACGGGAGCCTCAGGCTGATCCTGGAGACCTGCCAAAGGCAAAGGGACTTCTTCTACATCAGCTTCTCAAGGAACGCCGGACTGAGCGCCGCCATCAAGGCCGGATTCGACCACACCTTCTCTGAATATGTCGGCTACATGGACGCTGACCTCCAGACCTCCCCGCAGGATTTCAACCTTCTGATCGACGGAATGAAGGATCACACCCTGATGACAGGCTACAGGGCTGACCGCAAGGACACGGCGTTCAAGAGGATGCAGTCCAGAATCGCCAACAGGTTCAGGAATATGATGACCCACGACGGAGCCAGGGACACGGGCTGCCCGCTTAAGATCATCCGCACGGAGGCCGCCAGACGGATTCCGATGTTCAAGGGGATGCACCGTTTCCTGCCGGCCCTCATTCTGCTGCAGGATGGAGGTTCTTTCGGCGAGGTCGCTGTAAGGCATTTTCCGCGCTCCGCCGGCAAGTCCAAATTCAATCTACGGAACAGGTTCTGGGGACCTTTGGCGGACTGTTTCGCCTACCGCTGGATGAGACCGAGGTACATCAACTACTCAGTCGGGAAAAGCGATCTCCAGGAGCAAGGCCAACCCGTCAAATAATTGTCTTCCATGAATATGTTCCAGAACATTCCCGTTTGGCTGATCCTGACCATAGGTTTCTCGGCGCAGATGTTCTTCGGACTGAGGACCATGCTCCAGTGGCTGAAGTCCGAGGCCGCACACAAGTCAGTCTCGCCGGTGTCCTACTGGATCTTCAGCGTGATCGGGGCATGTCTGATGTTCATCTATGGTGTGATTAGGAACGACTTCTCTATCATACTCGGCCAGTTCATCTCCTACTACATCTACCTGTGGAATCTGAACGCCAACAGCATCTGGACAAAGATCAAGTCCCTGGCCAGAGTCTTCCTGTTCATCCTCCCCCTGGTGGCGACAGTATTCCTGCTGAATGACGCTCATGAATATTCAGAAAGCTTCTTCAACAACCGCGACATCCCCGTATGGCTGGTTGTGTTCGGCTCCGCCGGACAAGTGATGTTCACGCTGCGGTTTGTCTACCAGTTTATCTTCTCGCACCGCAGGCACGTGTCCGTGCTGCCGCGAGGCTTCTGGATCATCAGCCTGGCAGGTTCCGGAATGATCATCACCTACGGAATAATCCGTCTGGACGCGGTGCTGATCATCGGCCAGGCGTTCGGCATTGTCACCTACATCAGAAATCTGATCCTTGGATCAGGCAAAACCCAATCGTCAGATGCGGAATAAGAGTTCACAGGTTTTTCCAGCCCCGGCTCCTTCTTCACAGGTTGCCGGGCCTGCGGGAGCGTCGCCACTGCGGTGCCGCAAAGGGAACATATTCACCCGCCATCCCATGATGACGGTCTTTGTCTTCTGCGCCGTCTGCCTTCTTCCCATGATGGCGATGCGTGATTTCACGCCATCCAACGAGCTGCGCTACCTGAGCATCGCTGACGAGGCCATCGCCAACGGCCACCTGTTCGCATTCTACAACCACGGCATTCCCTACGCCGACAAGCCACCTCTTTATTTCTGGATAGTGATGCTGTGCAGACTGTTGTTCGGACATCACAGTTGCCTCGCGCTGTCGATGTTCTCTCTGATTCCGGCATTCGCCATTGTCGGGATAATGGACAGGTGGGTGATGAAAGGCAAGTCCGCGATGAACAGGATGTCCGTGGCCGGAATGACGCTGACCTGCGTGATGTTCCTCGGGACGATGGTCGTGCTGAGGATGGACATGCTGATGTGCCTGTTCATCGTCCTGGCTCTCTGGACATTCTACAGGATGTACACCGGCGAAGGCTCCCGGCGCCAGGACTCGCTGACGCTACCGCTATGGATCTTCCTTGCCCTTTTCACCAAGGGACCCGTAGGCCTACTGATGCCGCCGCTGGCGATAGCGGTGTTCCTTGCGGTCAAGCGGGATTGGAAAGGATTCCGCAAGTACCTGGGTCTCAAGACCTGGGGCATCATCGCCGCCCTCTCCGCCGTCTGGCTCACCTGTGTCTGGCTGGAAGGCGGCCTGGAGTACATCAACAACCTCCTTTTCAAGCAAACAGTAGGCCGCGCCGTCAACGCCTTCACCCATGCGAGACCATTCTGGTTCTATCTGGTGACTATCCTATGGTGCCTGGCTCCCTACACCCTGCTGCTGATCGGCTCATTCATGGCCTCGCTGCTTCCGGTCAGGAAGGCCGGTGCTGAAAAGGTCTCCGATCTTGAGATTCTGTTCCTCTGCACGATCATCTCCACAGCCGCGATGCTGTCATCATTCAGTTCAAAGCTTCCGATCTACCTCGTGCCGGTCCTCCCGTTCTGCGTCTATCTGTTTCCTACCGTTCTTGACCGCATCGGGGAACGCGGATGGATGCGCTGGTCTGTAGGAATATTCCAGATCCTGCTGCTCTGCGCCGGCATAGCCACCCTCCTTTTCCTGAACGGTTCTGTCACCATACCCGCGGCAGCCTGCCTTCTGGATGAATATTCCTTCGCCCGCGAGGCTCCGGTAGTCAACGCCGTCATCCTCCTGACCCTGGCCAACGCCATGGGGACATGGTTCCTGATAAAGAGGAAAAGTGTGAATATTCCCGCCCTTCTTCTCAGCGCCGGACTGTTCCTGGCGGCCTTCTCCGCCTCGTCTGTACTCCGCGACCTGAACCCGTACATAGGCTACGGCTCAATCTGCTCGAGAGTTCCGGAAGGCACCGATGTCGCCACCATATTCCTTCACCGCCCCGAGAACATCGATGTCTACACTGGCCGCCAGATCACCGACTTCGGAGACGATCCCGCAAAACTGTCCGAGGCGGTCAAAGCCCACATTGAGCTGACCGGAAAGAATGTGGGTTCCGGCAGACCTTTAACGATCATCACCCGAACGTCAAGAATGGAAACAACACCCGAACTGCAGAAACTTTTCAGCGAGGGTACCGTCATTTATGCCGGCCCTTACTGCCTGACTACCATAAGCCGGAAGTAGCCGATGAGAACAGCCGGCTATCCAGACTTGTCTGTGTGCTAAGCAGCAAAGGCACAAATGATCCTTAAAAGATAACCAGGTCTTTTTTTAAGGATTACTTTAACGCAAATTTAGGGGGTATCATCCGAAAATATTTCTGTTTTTTATAATCCGCATACGTTTCTTTTCATTATTTACGTTTTTAGTGCATATTATTGCGGTTCAAATATTCATTTAAAATTTGAACTATGTATTTCAATGAAAAGAGACAAGGACTCGCTCCGTTCGTGAATCTGCGGAGCGATGTGGGATTCAAGGCAGTGTTCGCGGACAGGAACAACAAGGACATCCTCATCGGGGTGCTGAACCAGATCCTGCCTCCGGAGGCGAGGATCGAGGACATCAAGGAGTACTCCGACAGGGAGCAGCGGAGGGATGTCCCCTACGGGAAGAAGACGGTGCTGGATCTGGTCTGCGTGGACAGGGACGACAGGACGTTCGTCGTGGAGATGCAGGCCTCGGAGGAGGACTTCTTCTTCGAAAGGTGCGTCTACTACGCATCGGGACTCTACCATCTCGAGCTCTCGGACGGGGTGCGGTACAAGGGGCTGCGGCCGGTCTACGTGGTGTCGTTCCTGAACTACCGCCTGAGGCACGACGACGAGTCACTCTGGGACACCGACCACTTCATCTCCAACTGGAGGTTCACCGAAAAACGCACCGGAATGGTTGCGGATCAGACAATTAGTGTTATCTTTGTGGAGATGACGCTGTTCACCAAGACGCTGGAGGAGTGCGTGACGGAGTTCGACAGGCTGTTCTACATATTCAAGAACAGTGAAGGCTTCCAAAGGATCCCCGAATGGATAGAGGAGGCAGGCGGAATCTCAAGGCGGCTCGCCGAGGCGTGTGAGGTGGCGGCGTTCGACAAGGAGAAGAAACTTAAATACGAGATTGACAAGATGAACGAGTGGGACATTCAAGCGCAGAAGGAATATGCCGTGCGCAAGGGCTTGGAGGAAGGGCTGCAGAAGGGGCTGCAGAAAGGGATGCAGAAAGGGATGCAGAAAGGACGTGAGGAGACAAAACTTTCTATCGCAAGAAAGCTTTTCGAGGCCGGGACACCGGTTGATGTGATTGTCAACTGCACTGGAGTTGATGATGGAACAATCGCATCGTTCGCTCATCCCGAGTAGCATAATGGATGGCGATCCGCAAGTCCGGGAAGGAGCTTGCGGATGCTTCCTTTGAAGTTGCCTGACACATATCTCGCAGACGTTATTTGGTGGATTTGCGTAGCAGACCGTAACGTACCTTTATGTCCGGTTCGATTTCAGGGGAAGGCAAGTGCTCTTTCCTGATCATCGCTTTTTCCACTTCGGTAAAATCTCCACAGGTCATAAGATTCACGAAACCGTTGTCGTACATTATCTTGATCTCAGACATAAGCTCGGTCGCATCAATGTCTATGAGATCGCTTACGATAAGGCCATTGAGCATCGCGTCGGTATAAGTCGCCGAAGGAAAGTCCCTGTTGATGGCCGTGAGCAACTCCTTGAACCAGGCGATGACCTCAGTTCTCCTGTCCGGCTCAAAGAAAGAGATCTGAGCGACAGCGTTGGCGACTGTGAATTTCCAGAAATATTCGGTAATTTTACAGGGAAAATGAAAATGATTGTTGTTATGAATATTCGGAGAATGTTTTTGGGCATGGCGGTGCTGTGTGGGTTTTCAGTTTCGGCGGCCGCGGAAGGGCACTTCGACAAGCTCAGCGACCGCGTTAAGGAGGTCCCTGAGCCTGTCGTCGAAGGAACCGTGGTTCGACAGGAAGGATCCGGCAAAGGGAAACTGATCGATGACGTGAACGTTTTCGTGGGCACGGACGGGTTCGGGAACGTGTACCCGGGGCCGCAGGTGCCGTTCGGAGGGATTCAAATCAGCCCGGACTGCGACGACAAGGACTATGACTGCGCGGCGGGGTACAAGTACTCCAAGCCGTTCATCCAGGGTTTCAGCCTCACGCATCTGAGCGGAACCGGAATCCCGGACATGGGCGATTTCCTCTTCCTGCCGGGAACCGGATCGAAGATGGATCCGTCAACCTACGACCACAACCAGGAATGGGGCGAGCCGGGTTACTACGGAGTGATCCTGAAGGACTACGGAGTCAAGGCCGAGATGACGGCAGCCCGGCGAAGCGGAATATTCAAGTTCACATTCCCGCAGTCGGACAGTTCGTTTGTGATGATCGACCTTGACCACACCCTGAAATGGGACTGTCTTTGGTCAACGGTCCGTCTGCTGGACGAGCGCACGATCATCGGAAGCAAGGTCGTGAACGGCTGGAACCCGGGACGTTATGTCTATTTCGTAGCCAGATTCTCAAGGCCGATCGAGGAGTTCAACATATTCCAGGACGGGCAGCCTGTGATCTACAACACCAAGCGGTTCCGCAGCTCGCTTGAGGCCTGGGGACAAAAGCTTAAAGCCGTCGCAAGGTTCAAGACCGGAAAAGACGAGAACATATTCGTGAATGTAGCAGTGTCCGCTGTCGGCACAGACGGTGCTCTTAACAACCTCAAGGAGCTGGAAGGCAAGGACTTCGCCGCCGTAAGGGCCGAGGCCGAGGATATCTGGGAAAAGGAACTCGGGAAGTACGAGCTGGATTCCGACGACAAGGTGCTGAGGGAGACATTCTACACCAGCGTCTACCGCACTGCCCTCCACCCGTTCCTCTTCGAGGATGCGGACGGACGCTTCCGCGAGCACGACGGCACGATCGGGAATGCGGAAGACTTCACCAACGTCACGACATTCTCGCTATGGGACACTTACAGGGCTTTCCACCCGCTTCTCAACCTCGTCAACAAGCCGCTTCAGGCAGACATCGCCAACTCGATGCTCGCCCATTTCGACAAAAGTACCGAGAAGATGCTCCCGATCTGGTCGTTCTACGGCGGCGAGACCTGGTGCATGATCGGCTATCACGCCTGCTCTGTACTGGCAGACATGATGCTCAAAGGCGTGCGTGGATTCGACTACGAGCGCGCCTTCCAGGCGATGAAGACCACCGCCACCAACCCTCACTACGACTGCATTCCTGAATATACCTCCCTCGGCTACGTGCCTTTCGACAAGGAGAAGGAATCGGTCTCCAAGACTCTTGAATATGCCTACGATGATTGGTGCATTGCCCAGGCGGCCAAGCTTCTGGGTCACCGGGAGGACTACGAGTTCTTCCTCAACCGGTCGATGAACTACCGGAATCTCATCGATCCCGAGACCGGCTACATGCGCGGAAAGGATTCCGCCGGCGACTGGCGCGACCCGTTCGCCCCTGTCGCCTATCAGGGTCCGAACTCGGTCCACGGCTGGGGAGACATCACGGAAGGGTTCACGATGCAGTACACATGGACCGTGCCGCACGATTTCGGAGGCTATGTCGAGAGAGCCGGCAGAAAGTTGCTGCTGAGCCGCCTGGACAGCCTCTTCACCATCGAGCTGCCCGAGGATATTCCCGGTGCGCACGACATCTGGGGCCGCATCGGCGGCTACTGGCACGGTAACGAGCCTTGCCATCACGTTACCTACCTGTACGACTGGTTCGGCCAGCCGTGGAAGTGCCAGAAATGGGTGCGCTACATCGCCGACAACTTCTACGGCAATGAACCCGGCTCGCTGAGCGGCAACGACGACTGTGGCCAGATGTCCGCCTGGTACATTTTCAACTGCCTTGGATTCTATCCGTTCTGCCCCGGATCCGATGAGTACTACATCGGCTCCCCATGCGTTCCCGGCCTGAAGGTCAGGCTCTCGGACGGCGGCACTCTGGAGATGACCACGGAAGGCTGGAGCAAGGATGCCGTCTACATCAAGGCCGCCTACCTCAACGGCAAGAGGCTGGACTCCCCCGTCATCCGCTACTCCGACATCAAAGACGGAGCCCGGCTTCATTTCGTGATGTCCTGCAGGCCGGTGAAGAATGGTTTTCGGCTGCGACCAAATTGATTGGCGAAGGATTACTTGGTAAGCGATAAACAATAAGTTGGTTATTATTTAAGGATTACTTAGGGGGTATCATCCGAAAATATTTCTGTTTTTTATAATCCGCATACGTTTCTTTTCATTATTTACGTTTTTAGTGCATATTATTGCGGTTCAAATATTCATTTAAAATTTGAACTATGTATTTCAATGAAAAGAGACAAGGACTCGCTCCGTTCGTGAATCTGCGGAGCGATGTGGGATTCAAGGCAGTGTTCGCGGACAGGAACAACAAGGACATCCTCATCGGGGTGCTGAACCAGATCCTGCCTCCGGAGGCGAGGATCGAGGACATCAAGGAGTACTCCGACAGGGAGCAGCGGAGGGATGTCCCCTACGGGAAGAAGACGGTGCTGGATCTGGTCTGCGTGGACAGGGACGACAGGACGTTCGTCGTGGAGATGCAGGCCTCGGAGGAGGACTTCTTCTTCGAAAGGTGCGTCTACTACGCATCGGGACTCTACCATCTCGAGCTCTCGGACGGGGTGCGGTACAAGGGGCTGCGGCCGGTCTACGTGGTGTCGTTCCTGAACTACCGCCTGAGGCACGACGACGAGTCACTCTGGGACACCGACCACTTCATCTCCAACTGGAGGTTCACCGAAAAACGCACCGGAATGGTTGCGGATCAGACAATTAGTGTTATCTTTGTGGAGATGACGCTGTTCACCAAGACGCTGGAGGAGTGCGTGACGGAGTTCGACAGGCTGTTCTACATATTCAAGAACAGTGAAGGCTTCCAAAGGATCCCCGAATGGATAGAGGAGGCAGGCGGAATCTCAAGGCGGCTCGCCGAGGCGTGTGAGGTGGCGGCGTTCGACAAGGAGAAGAAACTTAAATACGAGATTGACAAGATGAACGAGTGGGACATTC
>ENA-UADF01000224-UADF01000224.1-human-gut-metagenome-genome-assembly--contig:-NODE-224-length-15668-cov-7.805803_pt1 | contig 15668 bp, 17 predicted proteins | sample MGYA00244222_ERZ654245 | MGnify/ENA primary metagenome ERZ654245 (study PRJEB26926, sample SAMN06165019) | human gut metagenome | biome: ENVO:00009003; feature: ENVO:2100002; material: ENVO:00002003...
GGTCTCCAGCGCCTGCGCCAGCTCCTCCACTTTGGACTGGGGCAGATCGTTGATGCCTTTTTCCAGCTTGGTAATGGAGGAACGGGAGCGGTAGCCCATGCGCCGGGCAAGCTCCTCCTGCGAAAGACCCAGCTGCTCCCGGCGCAGACGGACACGGGTGGACAGATCAGACATGACGGTTCTCCTGAAAACTATGTGTTGTGGCGTGCGATACAGTGTTCTGCCTTGATTATAGCAGAAAATTTCCTGAAAATCAACAATTACGGTGCGTTTTGGAAATAATAGGTTGACAGTCAATCAACAGCGGAGTATAATACAACCAATGATTGTTTCAAACGCAGCGAACTACAAAAAAGGAGCGAAGCCATGGCAAACACGAATCTGATCTACACCTACATTCAGGACAGCGGCTACAAGCTGCAATATGTGGCCAGTGTGCTGCACATCAGCAGCAACACCCTGCGGCACAAGCTGCTGGGCGAGACCCAGTTCAAGCTGGACGAGGCCGAGCGGCTTTCCACCATGCTGGGCCTGACGATGGCCGAGCGGGACGCCTGCTTTTTCGATGCCGAGAACCGGTTCTCGCGCAGTGCAACGCTGGAGCTGCCCAAAAGGGGGAAGCGCCAGTGACACCGGAGCAGCGCGATGTGACCCGGAACGCCCTGCGCAAGTACGGCGAGCGGCACTGGGCGCGCACGCCGGAAAACCGCCGCTGGCAAAGCGCCATTGATGAGGGCCTCGACTACTATCAGGCACACGACCCCATGCGGGCAGACCTGCTGCGGATGCGCTTTTTTGAGCAGCGCCCGGAGGACGAGATCTTAGAGCAGCTGCACATCGGCCGCACCACCTACCAGAAGGCGTTGCAGGACCTTTTGAGCACCATCGCTGTCTACGCCGCCCAGCGCGGCGCGTTCTGAGCAAACAGCCGTGAAAAGCAACTATAAAACAGGGCTGCTGCACCGTGTTTCGTGCAGCAGCCCTGTTTTGGTTATTTCTTCTTGGTGTCCGGGTCCTCGCAATGGCTGTGGCAGGAGGCGCAATTGCCGTTGCAGCCCTCACCCTTCCAGCCGCCCTGTCTGGAGATCCAGACCACAGCCAGCGCAAACAGCACAGCCAATATTACCAGCGTGATGATCCCGCGAAGTGTCATATTCATCCCTCGATTTCTTTTGTACGGCTTTCTGCCCCAAGTATACACGATTTACAGGCAAAGAGCAACAGCCTGCCGCACATTTTTTGTGCAGGGCGCAGCAGCTGCTGCTGCCCGGCGGCAATGCTGCACGACCGGAGCACGGCATGGCATTTTTGCAGCCAGAAAAAAGGTTTCGAAAAAAGTAAAAGTTTTTTAAATTAGGGCTTGCATTTCGGCAAAGGCCGTGCTATAATAATCACGTTCCAGTTCGGAGCGCACAACACAAGAAAATATGGAGGATTAGCTCAGCTGGTTAGAGCACCTGCATCACACGCAGGGGGTCTGGGGTTCGAGTCCCTAATTCTCCACCAAACGTAAGGCCGTTTACCTGAAAGGGTAAGCGGCTTTTTCTTGTACCTACGTGATTTTTGATATGCAAAAGTGAAACGAATTCACTTTTGCATATTGATAATGAAACGTGTAGGAGGCCCCCTTTTCAGTCGTTTGTAGCAAGTTTGTAGCAGATCTGTAGCAAAATTCGGAGAGGAACGGCAAAATGACCTCAGAAACCCGATTTTTGCAGATTTTTGGGTATAAAATTTTATCCTTGAATTTTGTGCAGAATGACGGTGGTGCTTTTCATTCGGATTCTGATGCCGTACAATAAAGGAAAAGATCATGGATGAAAGGAGAAATCGCTGTGCGCTACACCATCCGGCATTTTGATTTGCCGCTGCTTACCTTTGAAGCAAACATGGACAGTGCAGATACTGGCCTCCATTTTATAAAGGTCTACGAAGAAAACCGTTCTTTTCTACCTTTGAATCTGACTGTATCAGAAGATGGTGTAGAACGCTGGCTGCGGCATCGCGCAATTCCGAAGAACCGGGCGTATGTAGACGCTCTGCTCTCTAAGGTGGGGCTTTCTTTGAATCGACCGCTTGGAATTATTGCAGCCAATAAAGGTCTTTCACTCAATGATTGCTTTTGGGTAGATGCAGAGGGCTCCGGTGACACCTTTGAAAAAGTAAATCTTTACGATAACCGATTCAGTCAGGTGCTGGCAGCAATCGCCTTTACAGGATATGGCAGCAGCATACGAACTTCGCTTGCGTCCTGCCCGGAGTTCTCGACCAACGGGATGCTGCCAAAATGCTGGCGCAGACAAAACGGAAAAATCTATCTTTATAAAGGTGGCACGTCAGGGTTCAGCAATTTTGGATTTGAACCGTACTCGGAACTGTATGCTTATCAAGTTGCACAGGTGATGGGCGTGAATGCGATTCGCTACACCCTGACAAAAGATCTGAAAAAGACGCTTTGTTCCAAGTGTGAGCTGTTCACCAGCAAAGAGCATTCTTATATTCCCATCGGACAGCTTGTGTCCAAAGGTGGAATGAAAGCAATTTTTGCGTATTATCAGACGTTAGGTCAGAACTTTGTGGATGCGCTGGAAGATATGCTGGTCTTTGATGCAATCATCTGCAATACAGACCGCCACTATGGAAATTTTGGTGTGCTGGTAGACAATAAAACCAACACGATTGCGGCCCCCGCACCGCTGTTTGACCACGGAAACTCGCTGTTCAGTCTGGGCGGAACGGATCTTTGGGACGATCAGAAAGCATTTGATGAGTATGCCCGTACACTGCTTCCGCTTGCATACGATGATTTCTTTGCAGCTGCAAAGAGCGTAATGAAGCCTCGTCACCGTGCGATGCTCCATAAGCTGCTGGATTTCCATTTTGACCGCAGAGCGACACGTTATAATCTGCCGCCAAATCGCTTGAAGATGATCGAAAAAGAGGTACAGCGCAGAGCAAGAGTGCTTTTAGGGTAAAAAGTGGGGCGTTGGCATCGACCACAATGGCTACGCTAACCGGTATAAAATCGAATGCGACGGTTTGACCATTCTGGATTTGAACGCTCCCGGTTACACGATGCTGCATTGGCTGACGATTCTTTTGGAGAACCGCGAATTCGATACTTCTGCCCCGCTGGCCGCAGAAGCCAAAGAATACCTGATGAACACTTTTCACCTCGACTATAAGTCTGCAGATATCATCATTGGCTACAGGGCAGATGACAGCTATTTTTCCTTTGCATCCGATTTTATCAACGGTGCAATCTCTTACCGCCAGTTGTGCAATGCCATGCGCTTGGGCAAGCTGGGGCAGCAGTTCGTGCTGAAAAGCAAAGCGGCCTTTGAACAGCTGGAATTTCTCGGCTATGAGACCGCAGACTCTAAAGAATGGTATAAGAAAAAGGCCTTCCGTGACCAGACAGCCCGCCGCCAATATCTTGACGTGGAGCGCAACCGCCGTCAGAGGGGAGACCTTTATATTACCACGATTCTCGACGAGGAGATGAAGCCCAATGATCCACGCTTACGATAAAAGCTATCTTTCTGCTGCACAGAAAAATCTTGCCCGGATGTTGGATTATCTTGTCAACGATCTGCATTATCCGTTGGAGACGGCATGGCAGTGGTTTCTTATCAGTAAGATGGCTTTTCGGTTTGAACAGGGGGATTGTTCTGTGTTGGTGGGCTTGTCCGGTGTAGAACTTGCCCGCGCTGTACTGGAGCAGGCGGGCGAAGTCGTACCTATGCAGAAACCCTCGTATGCCTACGACCGCAGCCCGGAATACTGGACAGGCTGGGCTCTTGCCTATTACCAGTGGCTGACCAGTTTGTGCTTTGCGGAGATTGAACAGGCAGTGTCTATCACGAAAGTGCGGCTGCTGTATACGCCCTACCACGAGATGGATGTACGGCAGTTTGCAGACAAGATGAACGAGTTGTACCGTGCGGCAAAGCCGGAAACAAACCTGAAAGCCATGCGCACATTGGCCGGATTGAGCCAATCGGAACTGGCAGGACAGGCTGATGTGCCTGTGCGTACCATCCAGCAGTACGAACAGCGACAGAAGAACATCAACAAAGCACAAGCAGAAACGCTGCTTCGCCTTGCGCGTGCGCTGAATTGCAACGTGGAGGATCTGATGGAGAAAGTTCCACCGCTGATTTTTAAATAAGAATGAAGCGATGAGACCTGACACAGATTGTGCAAACAAAAAAAGAAAGCTGCCATCCATGAGAGAAAGATTCTCACGGATCGGCAGCTTTTCTCTTTGAAGTTGTTATGCCTTCGTTGTGGTCAGAACTTCATCATTGACCAGCTGATTGGCCTTATCAAATGCTTCGATCATCTGGGTCGCTTTCGGATGGAGATAGACTTCATCCAGCGTTTTGGATTTGGGCGTGTGCCCGACAGCGCGTTTCAGGATATCCTTGTTGACGCCTGCGCGGTCACAAAGGCTGGCGTAGGTATGGCGGGTGGTGTAGGGCGTATAGGTGGCAAGCTTCCCGGCAAACTCCGGTTTGCGCTTACCATTTTCGTCGTAAGGATTCGGCTGGATGCCGATTTCCTCCAGGAAAGGATAGAATTTGCGGTTACGCCAGTTCTTTTCATTCCAGAAACCGCCTTTTCCATTGGGAAAGAGCGGACCGTTTTCCACAGAGGTGGCATACGCATGTTCAAAAACCGGGATGCCAAAGTCGAGAATGGGAATGATGCGGTTGCGTCCGGCTTCGGTCTTGCAGCCGCCGATCAGATAAGCACCGGATTCCGTGCGGTGAAAATCTTCGTGTTTGAAGTGCAGCAGCTCATAGATACGCACTCCGCAGGCCAGAAGAGCAATTACCATCTGCCCGGTGGGCGTGTTCTTCTGGCTCAGGATCAGCGTCACCTGTTCGTCCGTGAAAATCTCGCGTTCCGGAGATTTGCGTCCTTCGACTTTCAGGACAGATGCAAGGTTGGCATCCACGACACGCCAGCCAATGGCTGTGCGATACAGCTTACTGATAAGAGTACGCTCTTTTTCCAACATACTTTGAGACAGGCCGTTATCGGCCATCTTATCAAGGATGTTTTGGAAGTCTTGCGCATAGAGGGCGGCAATTTTGAAGTGCCACAGTGGACGAAGATATTTCCACGCAATGTCATAGAGCTCGCGAGCCTTATCGGACCGGCCCTTATATTCACGGGACTCTTTGAACATCCGGAAGCAGTCCTGCAGGGTAGAGTCCTGATAGGGTGTGGCCGGACGCTTCATCATTTCGGCGCGGACAGCTTCTGCTTCTTCACGGGTGACGTAGGTGCCAACAGCCTTCATGACTGTAATTCCGGTGTGAGGATCAGGGATTGGCATTCGGAGCAGCCATGGCTTCCGGCGTGTTCCGGACATTCGTGTGATGCTGCCATTGCCAGATGAGGCTTTCAGCCGGGGCGATTCTCGTTTGGCTGGAACGGCAGGTGGAGCTACTGCACCGGGGGATGGCGCTGTGCCAACGGGATGACCGCAGGCAGAGCAGAATTTAGCGGTATCTGAGATTTGATGACCGCAATTTTCACAGAACATAGATTTGAACCTCCTATTGATTTAAACTTCCTTCAAAAATGCCCCCGGCATCTGGAGGATGCCGAGGGCGGATGGTCGAATTAGTTGCGGGCGCGGGAGAGCTGGTAGTCCAGGCTCTGCTCAGCCGTGAGCCCCTTCTGGAGAAAGCGGATCACATTGGGGTAAAACACGTAGATACGTGATCCGTTCGGTACGTGACTTATGTAACCGGCGGCTACGAGATTGCGGAGACCGTGGTATGTTATATCATAACCTTCGCTCCGTGCACGGCGTGCGGCACCTGTTAGTGTAAGAAAATCCTGCGGCTTATTAACCATAATGTTTCTCTCCTTTCGCAAAATGATGGAAAGCACAGGCGGCTTTTCATAATAAGCATATCTTTTTGAGATATAGGATTCTTAAAGGGCGATTAAGGGTACCAGGGAAGATCTGGCTCCTTTGAGAAGTCATAACGCTCCAAAGAATGTAAATCAGGTTGTACCACCTCATATTGGGCGTTTAAAGGGGGGCTGACATAGCCACAGTTAAAAAATAGACTCTGGTCACGCAGCGTGATAGCACTACAATCGATGTATCCACAATCGCCGGAGTGGCAACATGGAGGCTCTGTAAAGTAAATTGGAGCGCCCATAGTTGAAAGCAGATCAGCGTACTCGGGAGAAACAGGGTTTTCAAAAAATCCATCCGGGATGTTCATGACAAATCCTCCTTGAAAACGATTGACAAGCGAAGCATTTAAAGCTTTACTTATATTACAAGAATACTTGGTTATAAATTTCTGCCTTTGAATGCTGGCAATGGAATCAGGTGCTCGATTTCGACAATGAAGCCGATGCAATGTCTTCCAGATGACTGACGTTCACACAAATAGGAGCGCAAGTGGGTTTGGCTTCTTCCCCAATATAAATAGGACCTTGAAAAACGCACTGCCCAACTTCTAGATTCCGTAAAAGGTCAGAAATCTCAGCCCGATGCTGTGGAGATGCGAGAAGCTCGGCATAATACTTTACTTCTAGGAGAGCAGGGTGAAAGAGAAGTTTGTGGTTTGCTTGGCAGAGCATCGTTCTTTCGGACGCGTTAAACTCACGGATACTCTGGCTGGCAAGGATCACATTCAGAGAGTATTTTCTTCCTTCTGTCAGGATTTTGCCAAGATAACAGTCCTTGTCGATGGAGAGGTTCTGCATCTCATCTATGTAGATGTAGCGTGGCGGTTGTCCTCCCTGTGATGCAGTGCGAAACTCATCAAAAAGAAGTAAGTCAACAATCACGTTCTTGAAGAGGGGCGGAAACTTGCTTAGGCTGATGTTTTCGATTCCGAAAGAATAGTTGACAGACTGATGTCTAAAAATATTGTGCCGCAGGAGAGGCGCAAGATAAGCCATTGCGTTTCTTGATGCGTTCGTGTCAAATTCTTCAAGGGCTTTGAGAACTGCTGGAAAAATGTCTGGATTATTGTCGCGGTCTGAAATTGCATATTCAAGAGATTCTGAGAGGGCGGTTGTTGAAGAACGGCTTAACCTGAGATGGCGAGCTATAATATTGGAAAGCGTATAACTTAAATCTGCAGGTGATTCCATAGTTCCATCCGCATAGTGCAGTGGCTCGAAAAGCGTTGTTGGAATTGGCGTGTTGTATGCATCAATTTGTGAGGACAGATGTTCAAATGACTTTCTGAAAATTGGAAAGAGATGTTCCGGGGCAGAGGAGTTATGAATATCGATGCTGCGGACGCTATAGCTCTGATTGGCCTTTTGCAGCACGATACTTTGGGCAGCAACACTCTTTCCGTAGCCGGATTCACCGAGGATGACATAAGAATCGTTATCCTGTCCGGGGATACTTTTTGTGGAAACGGATAGTTCTTGGCTGCCCTCATAGTACTTTCCTATGTAGGTTTGCGATAGCATAGACATAATAATCAAACTCCTTTTTATTTTTAGATTTCAACAAGGTCACGACTTCCGGGTTGATGTAGGCTACTTCTCAGAAGTGTTCGAAAGCGGAAATCCTTTGATTCATTTGGTGCAAAGGTGAGCGTTTTGGGGACTGATCCCGAAAGAACCCCGGCAGTTTTCAGACGATTGAGCACGTCGGACGGCATATAGGATCGCAGCTGCACCTTAATGATTTTCTTCAAAAGGGCAGTCGATGTATAATAATAGGTATCATCGTAGAGAATCTCCTTCTGACATTCAAAACTGCTATCGACATCTTCGAGTGGACGAAAACAAATCATATCACTTCGCCGGGCTGCATAGAGTGCATTTCGGAAAGGTGTAAGGATGTTGCCATCGTTGATTCTTTCCCAGTAGCGAGTGTATGTTTCAAGGTATTCGTCACAGCGGACGGAAAGCGTTTGTGGAGGCACTTGCATGGAGTAATGCCACTTTACAACATCAGCTATCATAGATAGTGCTGCGATTTCCCGTTGTACAGAACAATCTTCGCCAAGATCATCGAAGACTTTGGTAAAAGAACGTTCCACTGTCGAATTGAATGCATTGGCGTTATTCATAATCGAATTTATTAGCCCACCGATAGAATCAATCGAATTTGTAGCTTCATAAGGATCGATAAAATCTTGTATTGGTAGACAAAAGGTTCGCTGACGTGGGGTAAGATTAGACGAAACAACCATATATAGAGGGTGCTTCTGGTTGCTTTGCGTAGAATTCATCAGCGCTTGATAGTTTTTGTCCCGACTATAGGCACTGGAAGACTCATTGAAGTTGATGTTTTCAGCGCGAATCCATACAAGAGGGCGGTCGATCAAGCTTTCTAACTCTTTTTTAAATACGCGAGGTGATTCGTCAAGGCTCAAATCTGTGTGTAGATACCGGTTATGCGTCAGTACACAGAACGGGCGTCTGATCCATAACTCGGGAGATAAACGTCCCTGTAGGACGGCATATAGCGATAGCAACTGATACATCACCATGTCAGATGTGGACGGGAGAGTAAAGCTAAAAAGCACCGTGTTAAGATCAACCCAGTTACTTTCTTGAAAACCCCATGAGTTTTTAGAAGAATACCAGCCGGGAGAGTACTTTATCAGCGGAGAAACAGAATTGAGCATGGGTGCGGTATAACGAGCAATCAACTCCGCGCAAATGGCGAGTGAAAAATTTGCTGTAGTTACAAAACCGTGGTCTTGCAGCAAAGTATAGCGATGAACGGCATTACAGGCTGCATCAACTATAACTTCTTTGTGTTCTCTGGTAGGAGTATCAAACGTATATTTGATGTATTCTTTTTGGGTGCTATGCTCTACAATTTTTTGTGCCCGAAGATTTCGGCAAGCACTAAAAGGCTTTTCAATAGTATTGATGCTATTACTGTACAAGAGGACTAGATAGCCCTGAGGATCAGTAGTTAAGCCATAGTTTTCGAAACTGAGTGCCTTCTGTCTGTAAGCTTTTTGTGCGTCACTCTCCCATGCCGCTTTAAGCTCTTGAGCATTTGCCTCAAGAGGATCGTATTGAGAGGATGATGGCTGTTGTGATTGGTGCGAGGGAGTAGATGGCGGTACAGGACTATTTGATGGTGCGGCACTATAGTAAGTTGAACATTGTGTAACATCCTGCGTCGTGGCAACTGTTTGTGTCCAGTTTCTTTTAGGAAAAGTCGAACTGACTTCTTCTGGCGGATTATAGGGTGTTCCATCAAGATTCTGAAGAGCATTGATCATGCCACTAGTGTTTGAAGCATTCATAAAGTATCCTTTCTTATCTTATGAGGTGAGTTGGCGGACGGCAGGCAGTTTGTCCGGTCGGTCTCGGGGTCAACTGCCCGCTATGCGGTTGTCAAGGTGCAGACTGGAGGGAAAGATACTGTGATCTTTCTAATTAAATTTTAGCACTTTTGAAGGAAAACAAATTTGAGTTTTCGTGACCGAAAATGAGAAAAGTATCAAAATAATGTAAAAGGCTGACTTTTGGAGAGATGAAATGATTGAGAAAATGGTATTGTTTGAAAATCAAAAGCAACTGGAGGAAACTCGCGATGAGCTGGAAAGATGCAAGCGTTTTAGCTTTCGATTGTATGCGAAAGAATTACCGTTGGAATTGACTTTAAGTCATGAAGAAAACAATGAAGTCAATGCGGTCAAAGCGATTTTGAAAGATATGGAAAAGGGAAACTGGCCAATGCTGCATTATTTTAGAATGCATTGTAAAAGCGATAGCAATCCGCCCAAGATACTTCAAGCCAATGCAATAGGATGTGTGATGATGTCATTGAGGTATTTAACAGCACGAAATATATCGGCTTCAGAATTTAAAAAGAAAATTTTTGATTGGGATGAAGATGGGGAAGGGTACGAGACATATCAAAGACGAGTGCGTGCCTTGGCGAGCAAAACAAAAAAAGTGGAACAGATAAAAATGAATCATACGGAAGAATTTCCATTTAACTTGATATGCCCGTACCAGTTTATTCCCACAATGAAGAAAAACGAGAAAGTAAAGGAATTTTTGACGCCGTTGTTTAGCGCTGCAACAAAGCATATTGTGGAAGAAAATCGTGACAGCGTAAGTTGGAATGTTTTAAGACTGGCAGAAAAAGAAAAAGAAATATTTGATGAATCAGACACAGGAAGCCTAGAAAAACAGAAAAAAAGCCGATTGAAAGATAGATGCGAGGACTTATGTGTAGCTATTGAAAAAATGAGTAAGGTAGATCTTTCTCAAAAAGGAAATCATAGCGAAACCGTTGTCTTATATTTTGCACGTGAGAATATATATCACTGCGAAAAATTAAACCGTATAGGAAAAGAAAAAATAGATCAAAGAACTGCAAGATTGATTATACATAAATCTTGCTATCCAATGGCATTCTATTTGGACGAAATCATTGAAAAATATGAAGGCGCTGCATTCATGTGCCAGTATGGCCGATATTTAAATATGGTAGCGGTTGCTCTTGTGGAATATGCATATGAAAATTTAAAGTTCAAAAAAGGGAGCGCGACCTATTGGCAGGCAATACAAGAGGCGGAGAGAATTCTCGGTAACTATATTGATGAATACTGGGACTATTACTTTTCTTTCTTAGATAAAAAAGAAAAAACGTTTCTTATTTCGGAAGAGGTGAAACCACGTATTTCGGATGATGCAATTTCGGCTATTTATATGTGCTTTTTAAACCGGGATATTTTATACAAAGCCCCTGATTTTGATTTTGATGTGATACCGCAATATTATTGTGCTGATGAAGTACCTCCGACCAAATATGAACTGAATGGCCCTATCGAAAGTATAGTAAGTAAATTGCACAATGGATTTATTATTGTACAGAATAGTGAGAACCAAAAGGAAGAACAAGATAAATTTACTGAGGCACTCAAAGAACAAGAATTACTTCAAGTAGAGGAAAAAACGCTTAGGCTAAAGCCACTTGGAGTGGATGACAATTGGGAAAGGCTTTTAAAAGTATTTGGAAAAACAAAGAAGAGTATTAGGGTAAAAGATTTTCGATATGAGCGTGTTTGGAAATCGGGTCGTATAGAGGCTATTTGTGGATGGAAAAATCCGCAGCTGATGAAAAACTGGATGGAGAAAAATGGAGTTGAAATTCCGGAGGTAGAAAGCGAATCATTAGACACAGAAGTGGACTATAAGGTTATAATGAAACTACTTATGGCCGGGTCAAATGACTTCGGAAGAGCCAAGATAAGATGGACAATAAGATTAGGAAAAATAAAAAACTGTATCAAGGGCAATGATTATATGTATTATTGGGAATGGGAACCAGAACTTACGGATGGTGGAAAACTGCTTAAATATGAAGCTGTACAAGCAGAAAAGCGTATTGCATCCTACACTTCTGAAAAAATTTGAGCGTTAAATGCTCCTCGATATCAGGAAAATAGGAGTTTACAAGCAAAATTTTTTTGAAAGTGTAGGAACAAGGGACACATAATGGCATTTTGACATAAATTCAGGGCGATCACGCGAGTGGTCGCCCTTTCTCTGTATCTGATATGATTTGACATTCGGCAACAGTATAGTAAACCATCAAAGGAGGATTTACCGTTATGTTTGATTGCTATGACACTCTGATCACTCCAGAAGAAGTTGCCGATATGCTGGGATGTGGTATGAACACCACCTATAAGCTTTTGAAGTCTGGAAAGATAAAGGCCATGAGGATCGGCCGATCTTGGAGGATTCCTAAGAGAGCGGTACAGGAATATATTATACAAGAATCCCACCTGAAATCAGTTGGGTGGTAACATGAAAAAGCCCACATGGATGATGTTCCATGTGGGTTTTCTATTGCCTGAAAGTAGTGCTTGATGGAGTGATGTACATACGGGTAATCCAATGTTAATGCTAAATAATGTATAGAGCAGAAGGAAGGTGAAAGTTAATCTTTATTAATGACACTAACATTAGGATAAAGCGGCTGAATGGAATAGTTGTAGTACAAACAGTCGCACAAGAGCAGCCGAATGTGTAGTGTATATACATTTGGCTATTCTTGCTAGGAGGGGGAGGCGGATGCCGTCATAAATAATATTTTATTCTATAAATTCTCATCTATATTTTCAATGATATTAATTTATCTTTATGAAATATATGAATAGAAAGAAGGTGCTTATAATGGGAAATATCTTTAGTATACGATTGACAGATGAAGATAAAATTCATCTACAACAGAGAATGGATGAAACTGGTAAAAATGCAACAGAAGTATTTAAGAGCGCAATCTATTTTACCAAAATAGATGCAGACCTTGTTGATGAAATTATATCTAATATTGGATATTATGCGAGTGAAAAAGATCTGGAAGGGATAAAAGAGGAGGTTCATAGATATGTGTTATATCGAACTCAAAAATGAGAAGTATGAAACTTTGGAAGATTTAAAACGGTTACTGCATTATATTCTTAGATTAGATAAAACAGCAGAAGATAGTCAAAGAGCGAATACTATAACAAATACCTTAGCAGGTTGTCAGCCAGCGATGATTCCCAATGAATATTTGTGTGATCCAAGTGCCGTTTATAACCTGATGCTTTTTGAAGTCAGGAGAAGACATAAAGGTATTCCGCAGTTTGCAAAACACCGCATCGTTTCCTTCGCAGCAACAGATTGTATTTTGCCACAGGATGTAGTATCTCTAGCAGAAAGAATAGCAAGTATCTATGCGAAGAACGGTTATATTACAGCCTATGGAATTCATGCGGATAGATTTAATGTACATATTCATTTTGCAGTTTGTGCAGTATCGTTTCAAACACAGAATATGTTTCATATTCAATGGAAATCTGAGTGGAATATGCTTGTAACGGTAACAAATCAATGGAAATCTGAGTTTGACGAACTGCTTCAAAATAATATCCAAATGAGGCAGTCAAGAGAAGCTGCATTGTATGGCGATGATATCGTTCGATACGGAAGCACTCCTTGGACAGCAAAAGGTCAAATGATTCAGAACAGAAAATCAAAGCGCAAATAAGAAGGGAGAATACAATGGATAAGTTTGATGAAAAAGTTATCGGTTACGAATCTACGAAAGACATTCTGCGTCAGATTCTGGATATTCTAAAAAGACCGGAGGTTTATAAAAGAAAGGGCATTTCTATTCCAAGAGGGCTGCTGATGGAATCTGATCCTGGTCTTGGAAAAAGTCTGCTGGCATCTATCCTGATGGAGGAATCTGAACGAAAGCCCTTTGTTTTTCGTAAAACCAGTCAGGAAAACAGTTTTCTGGGTGAATTAAGGGCTGTATTTGCTATGGCAAAGGAGGAAGCACCTAGTATACTGCTCCTAGAAGATTTGAACCTCTATGTAGAATCCACCTCTCCCTATGCTCCGGAATGGGCTTGTCTGCAAGCCTGTATTGATGATGCAAAGGACACAGATCTTTTTGTGATTGCTACTACTAACGATACAAGGTATATGCCACCATCCCTGTTGAGACCGGGTAGATTTGATTATGTGATCTATCTGCAACCTCCGATTGGAGAGAATGCAGAGAACATTGTCAGCTACTACCTCAGGGATAAAGATTTGGCAGAGGATGTACTGATTTCAGATATCGTCAAGGCTATGCCCAAGGTAAGCTGTGCTACACTGGAAACGGTAATGAAACTTGCTGCGCTGAATAGTGTCTATCAAGGTCATGAGCACATCCAGAAGGAAGATATCACAGAAGCTCTTCTTCAGGTGGTATATAAACGCCAAAAGACGGATAAGGAAACCGACTCCACAGAGTTGCAGAAGATTGCAGTACATGAAGCTGCCCATGCAGTGGTCGGAGAAGTTCTTCACCCCGGAAGCATTGGAATTGTCACGGTTCGCGGAAGCCAAGGTGTGATCGGTGGTATGGCAAATGGCTGTGCTACTTATGCACAAAATGAGGAGGAATTTCTGGATGAAGTGACCAAAACATTGGCAGGCAGAGCGGGTGTGTCTCTGATCTATGGTGTTATGGATATTCAGGCATCGGCCGATATAGAGCAAGCAGATAAGCTCATGGATATTTGGCAGTGTCACTTTGCAGGTGGTGGCTTCGTAGGAATTGAATCAGGGGACAACAGAATGTCCGAGCAGAGACTTTCTTATAATGAGGCCATCAAATCAGCAAAACTGGAAGAACTTTACCGCAGAGCATATAAGATTCTCCATGACAACAGGGATTTCCTCCTTGCTGTCCAGAAAGAGCTTCTGGAACATGAAACGCTTCTGAACAGTGATCTTGCAAAAATTCGGGAATCTTGTATCTAAAACCTGTTATTCAAAATGATAAAACGGTCAAGTCCTTCATGGGCTTGACCGTATTTTGCTGCGGAATAGTTGAATTTTATCTTATATAAGAAGCTACAAAAACATAGTCCGTGAGTGAGACGCGCGTGTCGAAAGTGAATTTTTGCAAGCGCCCCTATAGCACACCCATTCTGAAAATGGGTGTGCCGTGAGAGGGTGCTCGCGGAAATTCGCTTTTGACACAAGCGGCTCACGAGCGGAAAAAATTTATTCCTCTTCCTTTATATATAGGAAGGAACGCAGCATTTGAGAGACCGCTGTTCTTTGAACAGGAGAGAGTTTAGCCCATAGATCAAGAATTTCCTTTTGATCGGGGGTTAAGTAAACAGAGTCTTCCTCCTGAAAGAACTGAGAAAGCGAGATACCAAGGCCGGAGCAGATCTTCTCAAGAGAAGCTACATTGGGTTGAAGATTCCGTCTGCGCCAGGTAGAAATGGTAGATTGTGTCAGACCTGAATTCTCTGCGAGGGCATACTCAGACCAGCCACGGGAAAGGCGTTCCCGCTCAATACGGCCCAGGATATCAAATGTGGGCTTCTCTCGTTCCATGGTTCAGCCTCCTTAGATAAATCGTAGTGTGTACTTACGATTTTATTGTGATGAGACTTGACCGATAATTATATAAGTCGTATACTTTTGACAGTATATATCGAAACAAAGGCGAGCATTTTGGAAAATCGACACAGGAATTTCAAAGAAAAAAGAAGATGGACAGATTCTGTCTAACACCCTTGCTATAATGAGAACAAAGGAAGAGCGACCTTCCGTAAAGAATGTAAAGCATTCCGATGAAGTGGAAAGGGAGAATTTTGTAATGGAGAAAACAGAGTTCCTTCCGAATGTTCAGACCGAAGAGAAAAAGGAAAACGCAGAATCTGTCCAGAGTAACGCAGTCAATGCAGACATGAATGCAGCGGCGCAGGGACATGGATATGCTGCAGAGCAGGCAAACAACCTCTATGATATCCTGACCGGTAAGGATGCAAAGATCGTGGGCGGCGATAACGCCAAGGATGGCCCCGACCGCATGGTCATGGTAAATGGTGTCAACATCCAGACCAAGTATTGCCACGATGCCGCTTCTTCTGTGCAGGCGGCATTTGAGAACGGCTAGTGTCGTTATGTCAATGCCGCCCGGCAGATGAACACGACCTAGACACTGGCAGAAAACCGGCTCCACAAAATGGCAGACGATGAGCACCAGCATCAGCAGAATATGACATCCATCCGGCAGGAGCGTGCCGAGATGAAAGTGATGAAAAATGAACTTGCAGAACTTATGGGAGGTATTGAATTATGAGTACTGAATTGAATGTGATCCCTTCTTCCGCATTGAC
>ENA-UADF01000228-UADF01000228.1-human-gut-metagenome-genome-assembly--contig:-NODE-228-length-15389-cov-10.557454_pt1 | contig 15389 bp, 26 predicted proteins | sample MGYA00244222_ERZ654245 | MGnify/ENA primary metagenome ERZ654245 (study PRJEB26926, sample SAMN06165019) | human gut metagenome | biome: ENVO:00009003; feature: ENVO:2100002; material: ENVO:00002003...
ACCTCAAGAATAAAGATACCTATGTCTACACCAACAAGACGGCCTCTGAGGTCATCAAAATGGTGGCGGAGGACTTCCAGCTCAATGTGGGAGAGCTTGAGGACACGGGCTACAAGATCGCCAGCCGTGTGGAGGACAATCAAACCCTGTTTGACATCATCCAAAACGCCCTGGACGAAACCCTAAAGGCCACCGGGCAGATGTATGTGCTCTATGACAATGTTGGAAAGTTGACCCTCAAGAGCCTGGGCAACATGAAACTCAACATGCTTGTGGATGAGGACACCGCCGGTGACTACGACTATAAGAGCTCCATTGCCACCCAGACCTATGACAAAATCAAGCTCTCCTATGAGAACAAGGAAACCGGCAAGCGGGAAATCTATATTGCCCAGGACGGCTCCCACATCAATCAATGGGGTGTCCTGCAATATTATGAGAAACTGGACAGCAAGGCCAACGCCAAGGCGATGGCGGACGCTCTCCTGGACCTCTACAACACCAAGACCCGCACCCTCAAGCTCCAGGATGTCCTTGGTGACATCCGTGTGAGGGCGGGCACGCTGCTGGTGGTCATGCTGGGCCTGGGTGACATCAATGTGTCCAACTACCTCATGGCCGAACAGGTCAAGCACACATTCAACGATGGGCAGCACCTCATGGAGCTCAAAATGCGAGGTGGTACATTTGTCGCTTGACATCAATGAGCTGGTCCGTGCTGTGAAACAGGCAGCGGTGGAGGCGGTCAAGGCGGACGGCCCCATGGCCGTGAGCTTTGGCACTGTGACATCCGCCTCCCCGCTGAAAATCCAGGTGGACCAGAAAAAGACCTTGACGGAGGCACAACTGATGCTCACCAACAATGTCCGGGACTTCAATGTGGACATGACGGTGGACCACCAGACGGAAAGCCAAAGCGGCGGCAGCGGAGAGGCTGCTTTTGCCGCCCACCAGCACGCCTACAAGGGCAGGAAAACCTTTAAGGTGCACCTGGCCCTCAAGGCAGGGGAAAAGGTCATCCTCATCTCCTGTGATGGTGGGCAAAAATACATTGTCCTGGACAGATGGGAGGCACCTTGATGGGAACGCTACCGACAACTGGAGAAAACCTTGACCTCATCGGCTTTGAGCTGGAGGAGCAGCCCAGCTATACTCACAAGCTGGACATTGAGGGGCAGCGGGTGGCGGGCATGACCGACAAACGGGAGGCCCTGCGCCAAGCGGTCTATCTCATCCTCAATGTGGAGCGCTACGCCTACCCCATCTATTCCCGCAATTATGGCTCCGAGCTGGTTGACCTGATCGGCCAACCTATGGACTACGCCATGAGTGAGATGAAAAGGCGCATCACGGATGCCCTGATGCAGGATGACCGCATCACCGGCGTGGATGACTGGACCTTTGAAACCGGCAGAAAGTCCGTGCTGGTCCGCTTTACCGTCTACACCATTTATGGAGAGCTGGAGGCCACAAAGGAGGTTGAGATTTAACCATGTTTGAAACCAAGACCTATGAGGCGCTGCTGGCCAGCGCCTTGGCCAGGGTGTCCTCCGGCATCGACAAGCGGGAGGGCTCCATGGTGATGAACGGTGTGGCTCCGTCCATGGCGGAGCTGGCCCAGCTCTACATTGGGCTGGACTTCGTTTTCACCGCCACATACCTGGCAACAGCGCCCCGTGAATATCTCATCAAGCGGGCCGCTGACCGTAACATGAGCCCCTACCCGCCCAGCGCCGCAGTGTTCCGGGCGGAGTTTAACATTGAGGTGCCGGTGGGCACCCGTTTCTCCTGCGAGGACCTAAACTTTGTGGTGACGGCCCGCATGGACACCTCCGAGGACACCACCACCGGCCTGAGCCACCGGGTCACCTGCGAAACAGCAGGGGCCCAAGCCAACGGCTACACCGGCCAGCTCATCCCCATTGAGTATGTGGACGGGCTGACCCATGCAGAGCTGGTGGAGCTGCTAATCCCCGGAGATGATGAGGAGGACACGGAGGTTTTCCGCCAGCGTGTCCTTGACAGCTTCAAGTCCCAGGCCTTTGGCGGCAACCAGGCTGACTACATCGAAAAGGTGAAAGCCATGCCCGGCATCTCCGCCGTCAAGGTGCACCCGGTCTGGAATGGGGACATTGCGCCGTCCACGCTCATCCCGGATGCCGCTGTCACAGCCTGGTACACCAGCGCCATTGCGGGGCTCAGTGAGCCCGTGGCGGCCTGGCTCACCGCCGTCTACACGGCGGCGCTCAACAAAAAGCTGACGGTGGGCGGCACCGTCAAGCTGGTGCTGCTGGCATCCAATAACACCGCCCCCTCTGAAACCCTCATTGATGAGGTGCAGACGGCGGTGGACCCCACCGAGAACGCCGGGGAGGGTCTGGGACTTGCCCCCATCGGCCATGTGGTCCATGTGACCGGCGTGGAGCCGGTGCCGGTGAGCATCACGCTCAATCTGACCTATGCCTCCGGCTGGAACTGGGAGGCCATCAAGAGCTATGTGGAGGCCGTCATTGATGGCTACTTTGCAGAGCTGGCGGGCACCTGGGCCACTTCGGACCACCTGACCGTCCGCATCTCCCAGATTGAAAGCCGCATCCTCTCCGAGTGCTCCGACATGATAACGGACATTGCTGACACGCAGATCAATGGCAAGGAGGAAAACCTTGTGCTGGGTGCGGACAGCATCCCGGTGAGGGGGGACATCAATGGATAGAAAGCTCCTTGACTACCTCCCCCCGGTGCTCCGTGAGGTGCTTGAGTTTCAAGCCATCAATGCCGCCAATGAGCCGGAAATCTCCATTGCGTGGGACGCTCTGGCCCTGGTCCTTGCCAACCAATTCCTGGACACGGCAACGGCCAGCGGCGTGGCCGTGTGGGAGCGTGAGCTGAATATCCGCCCCAAAGACACGGACACGCTGGAGGTCCGCAAGGCACGCATCAAGGCCCTGTGGAACTTGGAGCTGCCCTACACTCTGCCCTGGCTCAAGAACTGGCTCACCGGCCTCTGCGGTGAGCTGGGGCATGAGGAAAGCATTGTGGACTACACCATCAACATCCAGCTTGACTACACCGTCCTGCCGGATGCGGATGCCCTGGCGGCGGAAATCCTGGACATGCTCCTCATGGTGCGCCCGGCCAACATGCGGGTGCTGATGACATCTTTTTTGCAGTCATACGGCACCATCACCTGCGGCGTTTACACCGAGTATGAGGATGAGGTCAACATCTGGCCCATGATGGTCCATGAGATGGAAAGCACCGGCAAGTCCATTGCTGTGGGTGCTCTGGAGTATCACAACACTGTGGAGATTTACCCACAAGAATAGGAGGAAAAAGCACTATGCCCAATGAAACCAAAAACTATGGCACCGTTATCACCACGGCGGGCGCTGCGCTGATCGCCAAGTGCATCTTGAACGGCGGTAAGGTCAACATCAAGACCGCTGCTGCCGGTGACGGCGGCGGTGAGTATTATGAGCCCACCGTGGCCCAGACCGCCCTCCGGGGCAAAAAGTGGGAGGGTGATGTGGCCAGCGCCGCAGTCAGCACCACCAACGCCAACATGATTGATGTGAAAATCACCATTGATGACAGCGTGGGTGGCTTCACCATCCGTGAGATGGGCCTCTTTGACGATGACGGCACGCTCATTGCCATCTGCAACACCCCCGACACAGAAAAGGTGTCCACGGATGGCGGCGTGTCCGGCAAGCTCACCATGATTATGCACATCGTGGTGGCGGATGCCTCCGTTGTCAGTTTCACCATCACCCCGGCTCTGGACACGGTGAGCCGGGCGGAGATGGAGAGCGCCCTGGCAGAGCACAACACCAACGGCACCAGCCACTCCGACATCCGGGCGCTGGCGCTCAATGCTGTGCAGCAGGGCGATGTCTACACCAAGCCGGAAGTCAACGCCTTGGTGGAGGATGCCGTGGATGAGCACAACAGCTCCGACACGGCGCACGCCAGCATCCGGGTGGACCTCACCGGCCTGGACAGCCGCCTCAAGACGCTGGAGCTGAAATACGGCACCAATGTCACCGGCAGCAGCTTTGAGGTCACCTTTGTCACACTGGACGGCCTGACCGTCACCGGCGTGTGGAATGAGGAACTGGGACGAATTGAGTTTTAAGATGCGGAGGTGAACAAGATGCGGAGAGGCACAAACCCTGTGCTGACTTTTGAGCTGCCGGAGGCAATCACCATTTCCGCCCTGTATATCACTTTCCAGCAGAACAGGCAAACCGTGCTGGAAAAGGACCTCACCAATGTCACCTATGAACAGGAGAGCGGCACCATCACGCTGCCGCTCTCCCAGGAGGACACGCTCCTCTTTTCGGAGCTTGAGCCAGTCTGGGTGCAAATCCGCCTGCGGGACAACCTGGGCAACGCCGTTGCCAGTGAGCCCATGCGGGTGAATGTGGGGGAGATATTCAAGGACGGGGTGATTTAGTGTGACCTATGCGGTGAACTTTGAAACCACGCCCAGGACCATTGCGGTCAAGCTCTCCACCGGCGGCATGATGCACGCCAGCTTTGGCTCCGTGCAGTATGTCAACACCGGCAAGCAAGGAATTGACGGCACCACTTTCTACCCCTCTGTGGAGGGCGAGGAGCGCACCCTGAGCTGGACCAATGACGGCAACAAAGAAAACCCCAAACCTGTCAATTTGAGGGGCAAGCAAGGCCCCCAGGGCGCTCCTGGCAGTGACGCAGACATCCTGCCCATCACAAACCTGGAGCTTGAAAAACTACTCACATAAGGAGGACAGCCAAAATGGCAAACAGCAAGAAAGCGCTTGATGAGAATGGTGTACTTTACCTGTGGGGTAAGGTCAAGACCTATGTGGCCACGGCCATTGCCAACATCAAGCTGCCCAGCAAGACCTCTGATCTGACCAATGACAGCGGTTTTATCACCGCCAAGGATGTGCCGGAGGGCGCTGCCGCATCCAGCACCACGCCCAAGATGGACAGCACCGCTGCCGCCGGTACGGAAACCGCTTTTGCCCGTGGTGACCATGTGCACCCCCTCTGACACCACCAAGGTGGACAAGGTGGAGGGCAAGGGCCTGAGCTCCAATGACTACACCGATGAGGAAAAGACCAAGCTGGGCGGCGTGGAGGCCAACGCCAACAACTACACCCTGCCGGATGCCAGTGCCTCCGTCAAAGGTGGCGTGACCGTTGGCACCAATGTGGATGTCAGCGGCGGCAAAATCTCCGTCAAGAACGGCACCACCAACCAGAAAGGCGTGGTGCAGCTCTCCAGCGCCACCGATGACACCAGCACCACCAAGGCCGCCACGCCCAGCGCCGTCAAGGCCGCCTATGACCTGGCGGCGGGCAAGCAGAGCCCGGCCACCTCTTTGGCAGGCTACGGCATTGCCGATGCCTACACCAAGGATGAGGTGGATGCCAAGATGTCCAGCGCCCTTGAATATAAGGGCTCCAAGGACACCTATGCAGACCTGCCCACCACCGGCAACAAGAAAGGCGATGTGTGGAACATCGTCAACGCTGATGCGGCCCACGGGGTCAACGCCGGTGACAATGTGGCCTGGAATGGCACCACATGGGATGTGCTGGCCGGTACGGTGGACCTGACCGCCTACATGCTTGCCTCTGACCTTGTGGCCATCACCAACACAGAGCTGGATGACATCTGCAAGTAAAGGAGGCCAGCATCATGGCTGCAAAAAGGTCCTATCTTGATGACCTCCAGACGGCACGCCTCTGGGCGAAAATCAAGGCCCTTATTTCTCCTCTGAGCACCAGGTTGACCACGCTGGAGGGGCAGGTCCAGACCAACACCACGGACCTCTCCAGCCTGGCCACCCGTGTCCGCACACTGGAGCTGAAATATGACACCAATGTCACCGGCAACTCCTGGAGCGTGGCTTTCACCAGCCTCTCCGGCGTGGTGGTCACCGGCGTGTGGAATGAAAGCCAAGGGAGGATTGAGTTTTAAGTGCCCAACTATGACATCATACCACTTGCCACTGATCTGCTGGACTACACCATCCAGCGGGTCAAGGTCAAAGAGCCCCAATACACCAAGGTCAAAGCCTATGTGATGGAAAACGGCCAGATGGTGGAAAAGGAGCTCTTTGAGAAATCCAAGGATGACGGCAAGCCTCACTTTCCCAAGAGCCAGACTTTCCACATGTGCGCTGATATGCAGCGCATGGCCAGCGCTATCCTCCAGAAATGCAACTCCGCTGATGGCCGCTATTTTGAAACTGAGTATGAGGAACGCCTCAAGGACCTTGATGAGGTCATCGTCCTCTGCGATACCCTCAACCAGTACATCAACCTGAGCTATAAGCGCAAGTACATCTCTGGTGACCAGTGCCACTACTGGGCAGAGCTGGTGCGCCCGGTGCGTCAAAAGGCTTTCAACTGGAAACGCAATGACAGCAACCGTGCCGCCGCTCTCCGGGAGGTAAAGGCCAACCAGGAGCTTGCCAAAATGGGCCAGATGGCCCAGCAAATTGCTGAGGCCCTGGCCCGCAACCCCTGAAAGGATATACCAGCCGAGAGCTGTTATATTTGGGTATGACCTATTTTTCCACTGTGCTCCCCGAACACGAACAACACCAACAACGCCGTTTACTTGAACACCAATGGCAATGTCAACAACAACAACTGCACCAACACCAACGGGTCCCGCCCCGCTCTGATGGTAAGGCCTGACTGAGTAAGCCCAAAGCCCAAAACCGTGCCGTCCATCACATCAAAGGAGGTCATACCCAGCCTTGGTGAGGCCAAGGCAAACACATTGCGCTGATGCCCCGCTGCTTTCCAGAAAAGTGGCGGGGCTACTGGTCCTATCATGCGGCACCTACACAGCGCATGAGGAGAGGCTGGCCAGCCGAACACTGATAGGGGGCCATCCGTTTGTATGAAATTTTCTGAAATATGCACCTTTGCGGTGATCTATGCGGCATACCTGGCCGCCCGACGGGGCAAACGCTCCAGAGCCGCCACCGCACACTATGAGGTGCGCCTGCTTGAGAACATCGTCAACCTGGTCTATATCCTCAAAACCAAGATTTACAGACCCGGTGTGTTTCGTGTGTTCTATGTCTATGAGCCAAAGAAAAGGCTGGTGCAGGCACCCGCTTTTGTGGATAAGGTGGTCCAGCACGCCATAGTGGACAATCTCCTCTATGACCGCATCACCCGCAGTTTCATCCTGGACAACTACGCATCCCAAAAGAACAAGGGTCTGCACTTCGGCCTGGACCGGCTCAAAGGATTTTTCACGGACTACTGGAATAAGCACCACACCGCTGAGGGCTGGGTGCTCAAGTGTGATGTCCGCCATTTCTTTGCAAGCATTGACCATGACAAGCTCAAGGAAAAGCTCAAAAAGCTGGACCTTGAGCCTGTTGTTTATGACCTGCTTTGCATCTATATTGACTGCTCTGACGGCCTGCCGCTGGGGTATCAGACATCACAGCTCTTTGCCCTCCTGTTCCTGGATGACTTTGACCACTTCGTCAAGGAACAGCTCCACATCCAATACTATGGCCGCTACATGGATGACTTTTTCCTCATCCACCCGGACAAGGAATACCTACAATTCTGCCTCCGTGAGATACGGGCCTACATGGATAGCCTGGGGCTGGAACTGAATGAGAAAACCCAAATCTTTCCCATCCGCAACGGCATTGACTTTTTGGGCTTTCACACCTACCTGACGGAGAGCGGCAAGGTCATCCGCAAGCTGCGGCACGGCAGCATCAAGCGGATGCGTGCCAAGCTCCGCCACTGGGAAAAGGAATACCCGGCGGGCCTGGTGACCCGTGAGCAAATCCTGCAATCCTGGCAGGCGTGGGATGCCCACGCCTCACATGGCAACACTTGGGCCCTGCGCCAACAGGTGCGGGACCGTGTGCAAAATATTCTAAAGGAGGAAATCTGATCTATGGCCACAACCACCCTGGGCAACAAAGCTGTGGGCAGTATCATCCAGCTCAAGGAAAACGGCAAGCTGGTGAGCTTCTATGTTGCCAAGCACAACTATGAGAACTCCCTCAACGGCATGGGCCGCACGCTGGTGGTCCGCAAGGACTGCTATGACACCCGCCAGTGGCACAGCTCCAATGTCAATGCCTACGCCTCCAGCGCCATTGATAGCTGGCTCAACAGCACCTACAAAAACCTGCTTGATGCAGACATCCGTGGGGTCATCGGCACCACGAAAATCAAGTACACCCCCGGCAACGGCAACAACACCGTTGGCACGCTCCAGCGGGCCATTTTCCTGCTGTCTGCCACTGAGCTGAACAGATCGGCAAGCTGGTTTAATGTGGAGGGCACGGCGCTGGAAATCGCCAGCTCTCTCCAGATCGCCTACATGAACGGCTCCGCCGTTGTTCAGTGGACCCGCTCCCCGTTCACGCACAGCACCGGCAGCGCCGTTGGCTTGCGCACCCTTGGCAATGTCAACTACTACAGCTGCACCGACTCCCTCGGGTCCCGCCCCGCTTTCACTCTCCCCTCCACCCTCTCTGTGAGCGATGACGGCACTGTGTCCGTCAACACTGCGCCCACCATCACCAGCTCCACGGCCAATGGCTCCAACCTGGGCACCAAGACGGCGGGCTTTAACTTCCAGTACACGGTCAACGATGTGGACGGGGACACCGTGACGGTCAAGGAGTACCTGGACAATGCGCTCAAGCGCACCTACACCGCAACCCTGGGCCAGGTCAACACATTCCAAGCTGTCACGGCTGCCAACTGGCAGAAAATCCTCAACGGCTCCCACACCCTCAAAGTGGTGGCCAATGACGGCAAGGCTGACAGCGCCGCCTACACGGTGACCTTTGCCAAAAAGGTGACCAAGGCCACTGTCACGCTGGCAGCGCCGCTGGAGGCGGATGATGCCATTTCTGTGATGGTTATGAACATCGTGGGCACCCTGCCTGCGGATGCGGTGATGGAGGTGCTGGTCACCAACAACGCCAAGGACACCACCCCCGTCTGGGAGGATGCCACGGCGGATGTCAAGAATGGCGCAAACCATGTGTTTACCAATAAGACCGCCGCCAATGGTTTTGCTTTCAACTTCAAGCTCTCTGTTGAGCGTGGGGCCAGCGACACCGGCGGCTATATTTCTAACATCGGAGGTGCTTTTGAATAATGGCTGTTCAGTATGACAACACAAGCCTCAAGGCAAAGCATGAGCGCAAGCGCTCCTTGGAGGAACTGACCAAGGAAAACAAAGAGCTCAAGACCCGGCTCCAGGCCACGGAGGAGGACCTGACCAACACCCAGGTAGCCCTCACGGAGGTCTATGAGCTGCTGGCAGGAGGTGGAGAGAATGGCTAAGGTATATGCCGCCCTCATCCGCAAGGGCCTCAAGACCCTGGATGATGTCCCCGCCAACCTGCGTGACGCTGTTGCCAAGCTGCTGGAGGAGAGCACCGATGCGTGAGCTCCGCCTGCGGCTTGCTTTATTTCTGTTGAGAAAGGAGGTGCAAGACATGGCTGTTGTGTATGCTACCCTCATCATCAAGGGCCGCAAGACCATTGACCAGGTGCCCGCTCTGCTGCGTAAGCAGGTGGAGGAAATCCTGGCAGACCTGGAGGTTGAGGTCTAAAGCCCCAGCCCAGCAGGAGGGGCACACCCGTGTGGTGTGCCCCTCTTATTTTTGAACAACAGGAGGACAAAAAGGATGCTGGAAACGCTGAGGAGCTACTGGTCTATCATCTCCACCATCATCACTGTGGTAGCCGTCCCCGCCGTTGGCTACCTCTACAAGAAATACAAGCAGGCAGACGCACGGCAAAAGGCGGTAGAGCTGGGGGTCCAGGCCCTCCTCCGTGACCGCATCGTGCAATCCTATTATCACTATGAGGAGCGTGGCTGGATAACTCTGCACGGCCTTGAGAATGTCAATGCCATGTATAAGGAGTACCATGCTCTGGGCGGCAATGGCACCGTGACGGCGCTGGTCAATACCATCCATGAGCTTGAGGTCCGGGACGATAAGCGCCCCGCCTCTCAGGCCTGAGCTGGAGAGGAGGGCGCATGGAGTTTTCAAAGAAAATGCTGGTGCTGCACATCTGCATTTCCGTCCTCCTCTGCATCACCACGATAGTGGGGACGCTCACGGACCATGATGTCACAGCCATTGCGGCGCTCACTGGCACCTCTTTTGTGACAGATGGTGCCTGGGGCGGCTTTTACTACTGGAAAAGCAAGAATGAAAACCGGGCGAAATACGCCCAGCGTTTTCTCAACAAGTTTGCGGACAAGTACGGTGCTGATGCGGCCCTCCGGGCCACTGAGATCGTGCTGAAAGATTGAGTAAAGGAGGACATGCTCAATGACTGAAAAAGAACTTCGGCAGAAAGTTGTGGACACTGCGGTGAGCTATCTGGGCTGCAAAGAGGCCAATGGCTCCCACCGCAAAATCATTGACCTCTACAACTCCCACAAGCCCCTGGCCAGGGGCTATGCGGTGAAATACACGGATGCCTGGTGCTCCACCTTTGCATCCGCTGTGGCCATCGCCTGCGGCCTCACGGACATCATCCCCACGGAGTGCGGATGTGAGCGCCACATTGACCTTTTCAAAAAGCTGGGCTCCTGGGTGGAGAATGATGCCTATGTACCCAGCCCTGGTGACTACATTTTCTATGACTGGCAGGACGGCAGCAACTACGCCACCACGAACAACACCGGCTCTGCGGACCATGTTGGTATTGTGGTGTCCTGCGATGGCAAGACCATTAAGGTCATTGAGGGCAACATGAGTGATGCCGTTGGCTACCGCAAGCTGGCCGTCAATGGCCGCTACATCCGGGGCTTTGGCGTGCCCAAGTACGCCTCTAAGGCCACTTCTGTGCCCTCCGGCGGCGGGGAGGCACCCACGCCCGGCAAGGATGAAAAGCCCACTCCTGGGCTTGCTGTGGGCTCCGTGGTGACCTTTACGGGCACCAAGCACTATATCAGCTCCATGGCCGTCAACGGCAAGAGCTGCAAGCCCGGTGAGGCCAAGGTCACCGCTGTGGCCAAGTCCGGCAAGCACCCCTACCACCTCATCAAGACCACCGGCAGCTCCTCCACCGTCTATGGCTGGGTGGATGCCGCTGATGTCAAGGAAGTGGCCCCGGCCATCGTCAAGGGCTCCAGGGTCAAGGTGGCCAAGGGAGCCAAGACCTACAACGGCGGCAGTCTGGCCTCCTATGTCTACACCACCACCTACACCGTCATTCAGATTGACGGCTCCCGTGTGGTCATCGGCATCAACGGAGTGGTCACGGCGGCTGTCAACATCAAGGACCTCACGCTGGTGGGGTAAAGGAGGAAATCTATGACTACTTCCATCATCCATCTGGCCGTTGGCCTGGTGCTCCTGGTGGCCGTCAACATCGTGCTGGGCAGCCTCAACGCCCTCTTTGACGGCAGTTTCGACAAGGTGAAACTCCGCAACGGCATCATCAAGGGCATCATCGTGGCGGCCTGTTTCATCGCCTTTTACATGGCAGGATACCTCAACCCGGACATCATCGCCATTGAGGTGGATGAGCAGACCGTGAACTTGATGACCGCCTCCAACCTGGCGCTGCTCACGGCCTATGTGCTCTATGCCAAAGATGTATTTGTGAAATTGAAAAACCTAATCTTGAGCAAGACCTCCGGCACGCCGCCGGAGGAGCTTGCCGCAGAACAGGAAACTGCTGAATAAGACGAAAGCCGGAGAGGGTCAAACCTCTCCGGCTTTTTTGCTTTATAGGGTGATGTCCTGGCCTGTGCTGTCTATCTGCTTTTTAAGGGCATAGAGCTCTTTGCTTTCCTTGCCGCCCAAAAACCAAACGGCCACATGTTTGTCCCCATAGGTGAAAACTGCATACCACTTGACCGCATTGGTGCGGGAAGTGTTTGGACTGGTGCCTCTGTACTTGGCCGCAAAATTGCGCTCATCCATGATGTCCAAGCTGTCAACCTTGGCCAGCGGCAGGGTCACGCTGGGGCCCTCCACCCGGCGGAACACCAGCGCCTCCGCCGTCTGCTCCATAAAGCAGGGCGCATCCTGGGCAAAGCCGGGCAGGCCCTCATAGTGCATGAGCCGGATGCCCTCCGGCAGCGGTGCCTTTTTCTTTCCGAACATGTCAAAACCTCCTATGCTGATCTGACCCAAAAATTGAGATGGTGGATGTACTCCTCCAGTGGCGCACCCTCAATGCTTTTCGCATCATTGCGGACTATATACTGCATCCAGGTCTTGCGGCCCTGCAATTTGACTTTTCCCAAGTACGCTCTGGGGCTGCTCACGGAGAGAGCGCCATTGGCCATGCGGCTGATGGTCAATGCTACGCTTTTATGCCCCTGACGCAGTGCCGCCTCCAGAGCTGCCAAGAAAGCCTCCTCATCCGGCGTGACTGACCACCTGCGGCTGCTCTCCGTTGTATAGCGAATATACACCCAGCTCACCGTCCTTTTCTGTTTATTCTTGACTTTTCTCCATTATAGTTTGCACCCTGTCTGCGTGTCAAGTATTGGAGCCTTTATTGATAATGACATACCAAATGTGCAAACTATAATTATTTGTGAGAGGAGGCGGTGCAGTTGATCGCTGAGAAAATCAAAGCCCTGCGTGAGGCAAGGGGCTGGAGCCAAGCGGAACTTTCCCGGCGGCTGGGCATCACCAGAAACGGCGTGAACTCTTGGGAGCAGGGGCTCTCTATGCCATCACCGGCGTGCCTGGTGGACCTGGCCAAGGTGTTTGGCGTGTCCACGGACTACCTGCTGGGGCTGGAACGGCTCACCACGGTGGATGTCACTGGCCTGGCAGACCGTGATGTTGCGGTGCTGGCAGAGCTGGCCGAAAGGCTCAAAAACTGCAAAGACTGACACAGCGGCTCACTTTTCGTGGGCCGCTTTTTTGTTCTTGACTTCATACACCTTTTGGTGTATAATCAGAGTACATTAAACGGAGGTGCTGCTCTATGACCCATTCTAAACTGCAAACCAAGCGCCTGGAGGCGCAGATGTCACAGTCCCAGCTTGCCGCTGCCGCTGGCATCAATGGCCGGATGCTCCAGTATTATGAGCAGGGTGCAAAAGACCTGAGTGGTGCCAAGCTGGCCACGCTGCTCAAGCTGTGCCTGGCTCTCAACTGCACATTGGCTGACATTCTCCCTGACGGAGAAACAACCGAACTGCTGACCCGATACGGGCAGTAAAGCCTTTTCTGGCGGGGTGTTCATCACCCCGCCGCTTTTTTATATTCTGAGGAGGGTATCACATGAATTACAAGGGCTTTCATCAACTGCAATGGGAGGACCGCCTGGTCATTGAAAAGATGCTCAAGGTAGGTGACAGTAAGGCCAAGATCGCTGAGGCGCTGGGCGTGTGTAAAAAGACCATCTACAACGAAATCAAACGGGGCTGGACCCAGCAGATGACCTCTGACTATGAGTTTATCTGGTGCTACTGCCCGGAGATGGCGGAGCGCAAATACCAGGAAAACCTCCGGGCCAAGGGGCCGGACCTCAAGATTGGCAATGACATTGACTTTGCAAACTATGTGGAGCAGAAAATTGTGGAGGAGCACTATTCTCCCGCAGCTTTGTTGGCAGAGCTCAAGGCAAAGCCGCCCCAGTTTGACACCACGGTCTGTGAGGCCACGCTCTACAATTACATCTACCGGGGTGATGTGTTCCTGGTCCTCAACCCGGAGCACCTGCACGAAAAGGGCCGCCGCCACTATGGTGAGAAATACGGTGAGCAACGGAACGCCGCCAGAGCTGCCAAAGGCCCCCGCATTGATAAGCGTGACCCCATCATCAACTCCCGCACTACTTTTGGCCACTGGGAGATGGACAGCGTGATGGGCACCGTGGGCTCCAGCCGGGCGCTGGTGGTGCTCACGGAACGGCTCACCAGGGCGGGCATCATCCTCCCGGTGCCAGACCATACCGCCGCCAGCGTGGTCCGGGCGCTCAACGGTCTGGAGCGCCGCCTGGGCAAGGACTTCTACCCCATGTTTCAGAGCATCACGGTGGACAATGGCTGTGAGTTTCAAGACTACGATGGTATGGAAAAGGCCTGCCGCCGGAAAGGAAAGCGTACCACCGTTTACTACTGCCACCCGCACGCACCACATGAGCGTGGCAGCAACGAGAACATGAACAGGATAATAAGGCGGTTTTTCCCCAAGGGCACCAACTTTGATGAGGTGCCTATCTCGGAAATACGCCGGGCAGAGGAGTGGATGAACAACTATCCACGGGAGGTGCTGGGGTGGCAGACAGCGGCCACCCTACTGCGGAGCTACATGAGCGCCTGCTGATCTGCCGCACAATAAAGCTGAACGCCGGAGCCCACGGAGGCCATCGGCGCTGTTGTCATGCCCAAATGCAGAAAAACGCACAAAACAAGCCGCAAATAGCACGGCTTATTTTGTGCGTTCATACAACTTTACAAGTTTATTGTAATTTATTCTTGACTTTTTGCCAGAAGTCCGCCCAGCAGGGCCCTCAGCCCCACGGCGCTGCCCCATTGGGCCAGCCGGACGCCCCACAGCCGCCAGCCGCCGGGCTGCCGGGGCCGCCACCGCAGCGAACCTACATACCGCCGGGCATTCTCCCGTAGGGCCTCCTCACCGTTCTGCTGCTTTTCCGGCTTTACGAATAAAATCGCCCGCTCAAAAAACTCATTATCCACTTCCACTACCTCTACCACCTGCTTATTGACTCCCTTCAGCATCACGCAGCCCTCCTTTTGCGGCATCAATTCCCTGTTATTTTGCTTCCTGCTGTGGAATTTATGCAGTCCCACCTGGCGGAAGCGACAGAGAGATATACAGACCGTATTTTTTACTTTTGCACAGTTTCCACACACTTTTCCCCCGGCAGTGTGGAAAACTCGGTGGAAAATGTGAAAAAGTGTCCCCATTTCGTCCCTTTTTCTCTCCTGTCACCGGTGGAAACATCTGTTTTATCCACAATTTACAGTAAATGGACACTACAAAAAGTTTACCGGCCTTGCTCCCCGCTCCGGATTTTTTCACAAATGAAAACTAAACGCCGGTCAGAAAAATATCGTTATTTATTTCACAAAAATTTGCGGAATCTGCCGGTATCTTATTGCATTTGGCGGGCAATATTGCTACAATAGGGCTGAACGCACCATCCCTTTATACTTCTATTTTTTGAAGGAGGATCAATATTATGCCACTGGTCACTACCAAGGAAATGTTCCGTAAAGCCTATGAGGGCGGCTACGCCATCGGCGCTTTCAATGTCAACAACATGGAGATCGTACAGGGCATTACCGAAGCGGCCCAGCTGGAGCAGGCCCCTGTCATTCTGCAGGTTTCGGCCGGCGCCCGCAAATATGCCAAGCACATCTATCTCACCAA
>ENA-UADF01000230-UADF01000230.1-human-gut-metagenome-genome-assembly--contig:-NODE-230-length-15333-cov-4.738513_pt1 | contig 15333 bp, 10 predicted proteins | sample MGYA00244222_ERZ654245 | MGnify/ENA primary metagenome ERZ654245 (study PRJEB26926, sample SAMN06165019) | human gut metagenome | biome: ENVO:00009003; feature: ENVO:2100002; material: ENVO:00002003...
GGCTCGGAGATGTGTATAAGAGACAGGACCACACCGGCAAGGTCCAGCGTGTTGCGCATACTGGTCTCAAAGGTGCGGATGCCGCGCTCGCACAGGATGACGTTCTCGTTGCCCTCTGCCATGATGTACTCGGCACTCATCACGAACTCTTCCAGCGTGTTGGCAAGGCCGCGCTTGAGCAGCACCGGCTTTTTCTGGCGGCCAACAGCCTTGAGCAGCTCAAAGTTCTGCATATTGCGGGCACCTACCTGAATGAGGTCCACGTTTTCAAACAGGGGCAGGTGCTCGGTGTTCATGATCTCGGTCACAATGGGCGAACCGGTGGCGCGGCGTGCCAGCTTGAGCAGATCCAGACCCTCACTGCGCATACCCTGAAAAGAGTAGGGGGAGGTGCGGGGCTTGAAGGCACCGCCGCGCAGCAGGGAAGCGCCTGCCGCCTTTACCCGCTGCGCGCAGTAGGTGATCTGCTCCTCGCTCTCGATGCTGCACGGCCCGGCGATGACTGCAAAGTTGCCACCGCCGATCTTGACGCCCTCCACGTCGATAACGCTGTCGTCCGGGTGGAACTTGCGGTTGGCCTTTTTGTAAGGCTCGGACACGCGGCGGCAGGTCTCTACCACCGGGTTTGCCAGCACCCAGCTCTCTGCAATGGCCTTGGTGTCGCCGATCAGACCCAGAATATGGGTGTCGCTGCCCTTGGAATCGTTGATCTGCAGACCCATATCCTCCAGCTCGTGGCAGAACTCGCGCACCTGTACGTCGGGGGCATCCTGTTTGAGTACGATAATCATAGTGCTTTGTCTCCTTTGCCTTTTTCTATCCTGTGAAACGGCGAGGGAGACCGGCTCCTTTGCCGCAGCTTGCAGTGTCAAACTTCAGTATTCTGAAGTGCGTGACGCTATGATATCACTTCATGAAACTGAAGTCAAGAGAAATTTTGAATTTTTTCAGAAAAAGTGGTAGAATAAAAAAAAAGAACCCGTGCAGTCATTGTTGTGCAATGACTGCGCACCCAAAGGTCGAACTTTTTACTGCTTTCCATGGGGTATTACTTCCCAGGGAAAGAGAATCTGCCGGTTACCGCGCATAAGCTCCCCCTTTCGGGGGAGCTGGACGCGAAGCGGCCTGAGAGGGTTCAATAGAATCAAAGAGGGAATAACAATGGGAAAAGAAGCTAAAACCAACGCAATGCGCATTCTGGAACGGGAAAAGGTGGCCTATACCGCCCACGAGTACCCCCACGAGGAGGGGGTGGCGGTGGACGGCGTGACCGTAGCTGCCAGCATAGGTGAGGACCCCGCCTGCGTATATAAGACACTGGTAACGCAGGGCAGCAGCAAAAACTATTTTGTGTTCGTCATTCCGGTGGCGGCAGAGCTGGACTTAAAGGCCGCAGCCCGCAGCGTGGGCGAAAAGAGCGTGGCGATGATCCATGTGGCGGATATCAACAAGGTCACCGGTTATGTGCGGGGCGGCTGCAGCCCGGTGGGCATGAAAAAGCAGTACCGCACCGTCTTTGACGAAAGCGTGCTGACCCAGCAGAAGGTCTACGTTTCCGGCGGGCGCATCGGTACGCAGGTGTGCTGCGCCCCGGCGGATCTGATCCGCGCTGCACGCGCCGCCACCGCAAAGATCATTTTTTAAAAATCCGGCGCGATATCTGGGATACATCAACACAGCCTTTACATAAAATATACTTGCTGCATAAGTCATACTTAAAAAGAAAAAGGATGGCGAAACTGCACAAAACTTTCGAAAGTTTTTTGACGGCATGGGAACACAAGGGAGAATTTGCCCAAACGCTCTTTGCAAAGCGGTTTTTTTGCCGTAAACTGTATCTAGTACAGGGACGATGCCCCAAAAAACGGGCTTGCATCGCCGCCTGAAAAAACGCTTGCACAGGAAACTGCGGAGGGAAACTTCAATGATGCTGCTGGTGCCGGGTCGCATGGAATGGGGTCACATTCACTGCAATCAGGGGCATGGTGCAACCTTGTGCAAAATGCGCGGACAGAAAAACAGGAAATAAAGGCCGTGGTACAGGTGTACCGCAGCCTTTTTTGTTTGTCGGTCTTGTTGGACAGTTGAGAAAGAGAGGCTTTGGAAAATGGTTCGTAAAGTGGCAGTGATCATGGGTTCGGACAGCGATTGGCCGGTGGTCAAGGGTGCCTGCGCCCAGCTGAAGGCGCTGGACATCCCCTTTGAGGCGCACATCCTTTCGGCGCACCGCACCCCCGCCGAGGCAGCAGCCTTTGCAAAAAGCGCAAAGGCCAACGGCTTTGGCGTCATCCTGTGCGCAGCAGGCATGGCAGCCCATCTGGCAGGCGCTTTTGCCGCCAACACCACCCTGCCGGTCATCGGCATCCCCATGAAGGGCGGTGCGATGGACGGTCTGGACGCGCTGCTGGCTACCGTGCAGATGCCCAGCGGCATCCCGGTGGCAACCGTGGCGCTGAACGGTGCCAAGAACGCCGCATGGCTGGCTGCTGAGATCCTGGCGCTGAACGATGACGCACTGGCGGAAAAGCTGGAGGCTGAGCGCGTAGCCATGGCACAGCAGATCGCAGCCAAGGAAGAAAAGCTGCAGAACGAACTGAACGAGCTGTAAAGGAGAACCAATGTCTGATTTTGCATATCCGCTGCATGAGGAGTGCGGCGTTTTCGGCATCTACGACCGTGCCGGTACCGAGGATGTAGCCGCAGCGGCTTATTCGGCCCTGTATGCGCTGCAGCACCGCGGGCAGGAGAGCTGCGGTATTGCCGTCAACGATGACGGTGTGATCACCGGCCACCGGGATCTGGGTCTTGTAAACGAGGTGTTCACCCCGGAGGTGCTGGCAAGCCTGTCCACTACCACGGCACACATGGCCACCGGCCATGTGCGCTACGCCACCGCCGGCACCCGCGTCCGCGCCAACGCCCAGCCCATGATCGTCCGGCATGGCCGCGGCACCATGGCGCTGTGCCACAACGGCAACCTGACCAACGCTGTGGAGCTGCGCCGCCAGCTGGAAAACGAGGGCGCCATCTTCCACGGCTCCTCAGATACCGAGGTCATCTGCTACCTCATCACCCGCAACCGTCTGCGCATGGGCAGTATCGAGACTGCCATCAGCAAGACCATGGACGTGCTGGAGGGCGCATACAGCCTTGTGATCATGTCTGCCACCAAGCTCATTGCGGTGCGCGACCCCCGGGGCTACCGTCCCCTGTGCATCGGCACCCTGCCCGGCGGCGGCTACGTCTTTGCCAGCGAGAGCTGCGCACTGGATGCCACCGGCGCTTCTCTGCTGCGGGATGTGGAGCCCGGCGAGATCGTAGTGGTGGATACCAAGACCGGCGAGCTGCGCAGCATCAAGGATCACTGCGGCCGCCCGGACACCCAGATGTGCGTGTTTGAGTTCATCTACTTCGCCCGCCCGGACAGCGTCATCGAGGGCAGCTCGGTGCACGAGGCCCGCAAGCAGGCAGGCCGCTTCCTTGCACAGGAGCACCCCGTGGAGGCCGATGTGGTCATCGGCGTGCCGGATTCCGGCTTGGATGCAGCACTGGGCTACTCGCAGGAGAGCGGCATCCCCTACGGCATCGGCTTTATCAAAAACAAATACATCGGCCGCACCTTCATTCAGGGCAGCCAGAAGCAGCGCGAGAACAGCGTGCGCATCAAGCTGAACGTGGTGTCCAGCACCGTCAAGGGCAAGCGCGTGGTGCTGGTGGATGACTCCATCGTGCGCGGCACCACCTCTGCCCGCATCATCAAGCTGCTGCGGGATGCCGGTGCTGCCGAGGTGCACTTTATGGTCTCGGCGCCTCCCTTCAAGTATCCGTGCTACTTCGGCACCGATATCCCGGACCAGAAGCTGCTGGTGGCCACCGGCCGCACGCTGGAGCAGATCAACGAGGTCATCGGCGCCGATACGCTGGGCTACCTTTCCAACGAGCACGTTGTCCAGCTTGCCAAAAACGCAAAATGCGGTTTCTGCACTGCCTGCTTTACCGGCGAGTATGCCGTAGAGCCGGAAAGTGTGCTTTCTACCGATATTCACGACCGTCACCTGAACGACCGTCCCAAGGACGCCAAAAAGTTAGGAGAGTAAGAACATGGAAAAGAGCTATTCTGAAAGCTACGCCGCAGCAGGCGTGGACATTACCGCCGGTTACCGCTCTGTGGAGCTGATGAAGCAGTATGTCGCCCGTACCATGAACGAGCACTGCATCGGCGGCTTGGGCGACTTTGGCGGCCTGTTTGAGCTGGACTGCACCGGCTATAAGCACCCGGTGCTGATCTCCGGCACCGATGGTGTGGGCACCAAGCTGAAGGTGGCCATGATCATGGACAAGCACGATACCATCGGTATTGACTGCGTGGCCATGTGCGTCAACGATGTCATCTGCGCCGGTGCAAAGCCGCTGGTGTTCCTGGATTACATCGCCTGCGGCCGCAACGTGCCGGAAAAGATCGCCAACATCGTCAAGGGCGTGGCCGAGGGCTGTGTGCAGGCCGATTGCGCTCTGGTGGGCGGCGAGACTGCCGAGCACCCGGGCATGATGCCGGAGGATGAGTACGATCTGGCCGGTTTCACCGTGGGCGTTGTGGACAAGGAGAAGATCCTGAGCAACGAGACCATGGCAGCCGGTGACGTGATCCTCGCCCTGCCCTCCACCGGTGTGCACTCCAACGGCTTCTCGCTGGTGCGCAAGGTGTTCAACATCGACGCCGACCCCGATGTGCTGTTCTCCACCCCCGCCGAGCTGGGCGGCAAGACCCTTGGCGAGGCGCTGCTGGCTCCCACCAAGATCTACGTCAAGCCCGTGCTGAAAGTGCTGGAAGAGGTGCAGGTCAAGGGCATCTCCCACATCACCGGCGGCGGCTTCTACGAGAATATCCCCCGCAGCCTGAAAAAGGGCTGCTGCGCCCGCATCAACAAGGCAGATGTGCGCACCCCCGCCCTGTTCCACCTGATGCAGAAGGTGGGCGGCATCTCCGAGCACGATATGTTCAACACCTTCAACATGGGCGTGGGCATGGTGCTCACCGTGCCCGCCGAGCAGGCTGATAAGGCACTGGAGATCCTGCACGCCAACGGCGAGCCGGAGGCTTACCGTCTGGGCGTCATCGCAGAAGGTGAGGGCGTGGAGCTGTGCTGAACATTGCCGTGTTAGTGTCCGGCGGCGGCACCAATCTGCAGGCGCTGCTGGACAGCGAGGCCCGGGGAGAGAACCCCAATGGTAAAATTACGCTGGTAGTGGCCTCCAAGCCCGGTGTCTTTGCGCTGGAACGCGCCGCAAAGGCGGGTGTGGAGGGCTGTGTGGTGCGCCGCAAGAACTACGCCGCCAGCGAGGAATTTGATGCTGCACTGTTGGAAACACTGCGGGCGCACAAGATTGATCTGGTGGTGCTGGCGGGCTTTCTGTCCGTGCTGGGCCCCAGCGTCATTGCGGCCTATCCGCGCCGTATCCTGAACGTGCACCCTGCGCTGATTCCTTCCTTCTGCGGGCCGGGAATGTACGGCCTGCGTCCCCACGAGGCTGCATTGGCCCGAGGCTGCAAGGTGACCGGCGCTACTGTCCACTTTGTCAACGAGGAGTGCGACGGCGGGCCTATCCTGCTGCAGAAGGCCGTGGACATCCTGCCCGGCGACACCCCCGAGGTGTTGCAAAAACGGGTGATGGAGCAGGCGGAATGGAAGCTGCTGCCCAAAGCGGTGGCTATGATCTGTAACGGTGAAGTGGAGTAAAAGAACCCTCTCCGTCAGTGCTGACGCACTGCCACCTTCCCCGAAGGTGGAGGTTTTACACATCTGATGGTAACGCAGAAAAAAGCTCCCCCCGAGTGGACAGACTTCCCCCGATCGGGGGAAGATGGCGAAGCCAAAAAGGGGAATAGCTGGCGAGCGAATGCGAGCCTGAGAGGGTCTGAATAGGAGAACAACAATGGAAAAGATCAACCTGAACGAGTATCTGGCCTCCAACGAGTACCCCGGCCGCGGCATTGCTGTGGCAATGGCACCGGACGGACGGCAGATGTTTATCGGCTACTTTATCATGGGCCGCAGCGAGAACAGCCGCAACCGCGTGTTTGACCCTGTGCCCGAGCGCGGCGGCATCTGCACCGTTGCAGCCGACCCCGCAAAGCTGGAAGATCCCAGCCTGATCATTTATAACCCGGTGCTGACCCTTGGCAAGACCCACATCGTGACCAACGGCGACCAGACCGATACCATCTACGACCTGATGAGTCAGGGCAAGAGTTTTGCCGACGCCCTGCGCACCCGCACCTTTGAGCCGGACGGCCCCAACTACACCCCCCGCATCTCCGCTGTGGTGTACGCTGACGGCAGCTACCAGATGAGCATCCTCAAGTCTGCCGACGGCAACGGTGACAGCGTGCAGCGCTATTTCTTTGATTATCCCCAGCCCGTTGCAGGCGAGGGCCACTTCATCAGCACCTACAAGCACAACGGCAACCCCATCCCCAGCTTTGAAGGTGAGCCTTTGCGCTTTGCCTGCCCCCGCACCATCGGTGATTTTGCCCACGATATGTGGAGCAGCCTGAACGTGGACAACAAGGTGAGCCTGTTTGCCCGGGTCATCGACCTGGACACCGGCGAGAGCGGCGATATGATCTTTAATAAATATGATCCGGTGTGCAGCGACCTTGACGACCCCGAGGAGCCGGAGCTGCTGCCCGAGGAGCTGGAACTGCTCAAAAAGCTTGACGCCGAGGAAGAATAAGAGTAAACCTTAGGATATAAGGAGGATGCACCAATGAATGAACTCGCACTGAAGTACGGCTGCAACCCCAACCAGAAGCCCAGCCGCATTTATATGGAAGATGGCTCCGACCTGCCTGTTACCGTGCTGAACGGCAAGCCCGGCTACATCAACTTTCTGGATGCCCTCAACTCCATCCAGCTGGTCAAGGAACTGAAAACCGCCTGCGGTCTGCCCGCAGCGGCTTCCTTCAAGCACGTTTCCCCGGCGGGCGCAGCACTGGGTCTGCCCCTGACCGAGGTGGAGCGCCGGATGTACCACATTGCCCCGGAGACCGAGCTCTCCCCGCTGGCTTGCGCCTACGCCCGCGCCCGCGGCGCAGACCGGATGTCCTCCTTCGGCGACTGGATCGCCCTGTCTGACATCTGCGATGTGCCCACCGCAAAGCTGATCCAGCACGAAGTCTCTGACGGTATCATCGCCCCGGGCTACGAGCCGGAGGCACTGGCTATCCTGTCCGGCAAAAAGAAGGGCAACTACAATGTGGTCGCCATCGACCCCGCCTATAAGCCCGCGCCCATCGAGCATAAGCAGGTGTACGGCATCACTTTCGAGCAGGGCCGCAACGAGCTGGTCATCAACGCAGACACCATGCTGAACAACTGGGTCACCGAGAACAAGGATGTGACCGAGGAGCAGAAGCGCGACCTCATTATTGCCCTCATCACCCTGAAGTACACCCAGTCCAACAGCGTGTGCTACACCTATAATGGTCAGACCATCGGCGTGGGTGCCGGCCAGCAGAGCCGCATCCACTGCACCCGTCTGGCCGGTCAGAAGGCCGACAACTGGCAGCTGCGCCACATGGACAAGGTGCTGAACCTGCCCTTCCGTGACGATGTGGCAAAGCCCAACCGCGACAACGCCATTGATGTTTACATCGGCGATACCCCGGAGGATGTCATCGGCGATGACGTCTGGGCCGAGACCTTCACCCGCCAGCCCGAGCCGCTGACCGCCGAGGAAAAGAAGGCCTACCTCAGCAAGGTGACCGGTGTTTGCCTTGGTTCGGACGCTTTCTTCCCCTTCGGTGACAATATCGAGCGCGCCCGCCGCTCCGGCGTGACTGCCATCGTGCAGCCCGGCGGTTCCATCCGCGACCAGCAGGTCATCGACACCTGCAACAAGTACGGCATCGCCATGGCCTTCTGCGGCCTGCGGCTGTTCCATCACTGATTTTCCTCTGCACAGGAGCAACGCAGCAAAAGCCTTCCCCCGGACGGGAAAGACTCTCCCCGGCCGGGGAGAGATGTCGCGGTAGCGACAGAGCGGGGAACGGGTGGCGCGTAAGCGCCGGATGGGGGCGTACGGAAGCTGCCCCTCATCAGTCTGCTGCGCAGACAGCTTCCCCCAGAGGGGGAAGCCTTCAGAGGATGCCCGCATACGCGGGCAGATCAAAAACGGGAAGGTGAATGATATGGCTGAAAAAATTTTGGTAGTGGGCGGCGGCGGCCGCGAGCACGCCATCATCAAGGCACTGAAAAAGAGCCCCGACTGCGGCGAGATCTGGTGCGCACCGGGCAACGGCGGCATCAGCTATGACGCCAAGTGCAAAAACATCAAGGCCACCGATGTGGATACCATGGTGGGCTTTGCAGTGGAAGAAAAGTTCGATTACGTTGTGGTGGCGCAGGACGACCCCCTTGCACTGGGCATGGTGGATGCGCTGGCAAAGGCAGGCATCCCCGCCTTTGGCCCGGACAAGGCCGCTGCCCGCATCGAGGCTTCCAAGGTATTCTCCAAGGATCTGATGAAGAAATACGGCATCCCCACCGCAAAGTACGAGACCTTCGATGACCCCGCAAAGGTCATGGATTACATCCGCGCCGAGGGTAAGTACCCGGTGGTCATCAAGGCGGACGGCCTTGCACTGGGCAAGGGCGTGCTCATCTGCGAAAACGAGCAGGAGGCTGCCGACGGCGTCAAGGAGATCATGCTGGACAAAAAGTTCGGCGCATCCGGCAACCATGTGGTGGTAGAGGAGTTCCTCACCGGGCCGGAGGTCAGCGTGCTGAGCTTTACGGACGGCAAGGTGGTCAAGCCCATGGTCTCCAGCATGGACCATAAGCGCGCCAACGACCACGACACCGGCCTGAACACCGGTGGCATGGGCACCATTGCTCCCAACCCCTACTACACCCCGGAGGTGGCTGCGGAGTGCATGGAAAAGATCTTCCTGCCTACCATCCGCGCCATGAACGCCGAGGGCTGCCCCTTCAAGGGCTGTTTGTACTTCGGTCTCATGCTCACCCCGGACGGCCCCAAGGTCATCGAGTATAACTGCCGCTTCGGCGACCCCGAAACGCAGGTGGTGCTGCCGTTGCTGGAAAGCGACCTGCTGCACATCATGCAGGCCTGCACCGACGGCACGCTGGCACAGCAGGAGGTCAAGTTCTCCGATGGTGCTGCGGCCTGTGTGATTCTGGCCTCCGGCGGCTACCCTGTGGCCTATGAGAAGGGCAAGCCCATCTCCGGCCTTGTGGACGGTCAGCTGCCCGACGAGGAGAACGTGACGGTGTACCACTCCGGCACTGCCATCACCGAGGACGGCCAGCTTGTGACCAACGGCGGTCGCGTGCTGGGCGTTACCGCCACCGGCCCGCGCCTGACCAACGCCCTGAGCCACGCCTACGAAGCAGCCGAAAAGATCAGCTTTGAAAAGCTGCACAAGCGCAGCGATATCGGTCTGCGTGCCCTGAAAGCGCTGGCAGAGAAGCAGTAATTAGGAAAAGCACCCTCATCAGTCGCCGCAGGCGAGCTGGATGAGGGCGCGCCTTCAGAAGAATTGAATCATAAGGGGGAACCTACCCAATGGTCTATCGTATTTATGTGGAAAAAAAGCCCGGCTTTGATGTCGAGGCCAACGGTCTGAAAAATGAACTCACCAGCCTGCTGGGCATCAAGGACCTGACCGGTCTGCGCCTGCTGAACCGCTACGATGTGGAAGGCATCGACGAGGCACTGTTCAACCAGTGCGTCAGCACCGTGTTCAGCGAGCCGCCGGTGGATAACACCTACGCCGAGCTGCCCGCTGCCGAGGGCGTGTCTTTTGCCGTGGAGTATCTGCCCGGCCAGTTCGACCAGCGCGCAGCTTCTGCTGCCGAGTGCATCCAGCTCATCAGTCAGGGTGAGCGCCCGCTGGTGCGCTCTGCCCGTGTCTACCTGCTGGAGGGCGCTCTGACCCCCGAGCAGGTGGCCGAGATCAAAAAGTATGTCATCAACCCTGTGGAAGCCCGCGAGGCTTCTCTGGAGACCAAAGAGACCCTGAAGATGGATTACCCCGTGCCCGCTGCCGTGGCAGTGCTGGAGGGCTTCAACCAGCTGGATGAGGCTGGTCTTGCCAAGTTCATTGAGGAAAAGGGTCTGGCCATGGATCTGGGGGACATCAAGTTCTGCCAGGAGTACTTCCGCACCGAGCAGCGCGACCCCACCATCACCGAGATCAAGATGATCGACACCTACTGGTCCGATCACTGCCGCCACACCACCTTCGGCACCATTCTGGACGATGTGCAGATCGATGACGCTGTGGTGCAGGAGGCCTTTGACCGCTACATGGCGATGCGCACCGAGCTGGGCCGCGAGAACAAGCCCCGCTGCATGATGGACCTTGCCACCATTGGTGCCAAGGAGCTGAAGAAGCAGGGTATCCTGAAGAATCTGGACGAGTCTGAGGAGATCAACGCCTGCACCGTCAAGATCAAGTGTGACGTCAACGGCAAGGATGAGGACTGGCTGTTCCTGTTCAAGAACGAGACTCACAACCACCCCACCGAGATCGAGCCCTTCGGCGGTGCTGCCACCTGTATCGGCGGTGCTATCCGCGACCCGCTGTCCGGCCGCAGCTACGTCTATCAGGCTATGCGTGTCACCGGCGCAGGCGACCCGCTCAAGCCGGTCAGCGAGACCATGCCCGGCAAGCTGCCCCAGCGCAAGCTGGTCACCACCGCAGCCGCCGGTTACTCCTCCTACGGCAACCAGATCGGTCTGGCTACCGGTCAGGTGGACGAGATCTACCACCCCGGCTATGTGGCAAAGCGCATGGAGATCGGCGCTGTTGTGGGCGCTACCCCTGCTTCCCACGTCCGCCGCGAGTGCCCCGCTCCCGGCGATGTGATCGTGCTGCTGGGCGGCCGCACCGGCCGTGACGGCATCGGCGGTGCTACCGGTTCCTCCAAGGCGCACAAGCTGGACAGCCTTGAGCACTGCGGTGCGGAGGTGCAGAAGGGCAATGCGCCCATCGAGCGCAAGCTGCAGCGCCTGTTCCGCCGCGAGGACGCCTGCAAGATGATCAAGCGCTGCAACGACTTTGGTGCCGGCGGCGTTTCCGTTGCCATCGGTGAGCTGGCCGACGGCCTGTATATCGACCTGAACAAGGTCACCAAGAAGTACGAGGGTCTGGACGGCACCGAGCTGGCCATCAGCGAGAGCCAGGAGCGCATGGCTGTGGCCCTTGCCCCGGAGGATGTGGACAAGTTCATCGCCATTGCCACCGAGGAGAACCTCGAGGCTACCCCTGTGGCCAAGGTCACCGAGGAAAAGCGCCTGAACATGGTGTGGAACGGCGTTTCCATCGTGAACATCAGCCGTGAGTTCCTGAACTCCAACGGTGCAGAGAAGCACCAGAACGTCCATGTGGAAAAGGGCAGCGTCTGGCAGCCCCAGTGGGCAGGCCTGACCTTCAGCCAGAAGATGAAGTCCATGGTGGGCGATTTGAACGTCTGCAGCAAGAAGGGCCTTTCCGAGCGGTTCGACTCCACCATCGGTGCAGCCACCGTGCTCATGCCCTTTGGCGGTGCATACCAGCTGACCCCCCAGAACGCCATGGTAGCAAAGCTGCCGGTGGACGGCGAGACCTCCACCTGCTCCGGCATGGCATGGGGCTATAACCCCTATCTGATGAGCGCCAACCAGTATGTGGGTGCACGGATGGCTGTTATTGAGAGCGTGACCAAGCTGGTTGCCACCGGCTTCCGCTACGAGGACGCTTACCTGACCTTCCAGGAGTACTTCGAGCGTCTGGGCAACAAGCCCGAGCGCTGGGGCAAGCCGCTGGCTGCCCTGCTGGGCGCACTGGATGCGCAGATCGGTCTTGGCATTGCTTCCATCGGCGGCAAGGACAGCATGTCCGGCTCCTTTGAGCAGCTGGATGTGCCCCCCACGCTGGTGTCCTTTGCCACTGCCATTGGCAAGGCAAGCCGCGTAGTCTCCACCGAGTTCAAGAAGCCGGAGAGCACCGTGGTGCTCGTTCGTCCCATCATCGACCCGGAGACCGGCTGCCCCAACTTCTTCTCCCTGAAGGCCAACTACAAGATCGTGGAGAACATGATCGAAGAAGGCATGGTCGCTTCTGCCTGCTCCGTGGGCTACGGCGGCATTGCCGAGGCACTGTTCAAGATGGGTCTGGGCAACCGCATCGGCTTCAAGATGCGTGCGGACATGACCACCCACCAGATGTTTGAGCCCATGTATGGCTCCATCATTCTGGAAATGGTGTCTGATTCTCCCGCCGGTATGCTGCTGGGCGAGACTACCAAGGAGTACACCTTCGAGTCCTGCGGCGAAAAGCTGGATATGGCCGAACTGCAGGAGATCTGGGAGAGCAAGCTGGAGCCTGTGTATCCCTACCGCAAGGCCGGCCCCGCTGTGGAAAAGATCAACGGCAGCCTGACCGCTCCCGCTGCACCCAAGATCGGTGTTGCAAAGCCCAAGGTCATCATCCCGGTGTTCCCCGGCACCAACTGCGAGTACGACACCGCCAAGGCCTTTGCCCGCGCCGGTGCTGACCCCGAGATTCTGGTGGTACGCAATCTGACCCCCGCCGATGTTGCCGAGAGCTGCGAGGCACTGGTCAAGGCCATTGACGCAAGCCAGATCGTCATGCTGCCCGGCGGCTTCTCCGGCGGCGACGAGCCGGACGGCAGTGCCAAGTTCATCGCCTCCTTCTTCCGCAACCCTGCGGTCACCGAGGCTGTGCGCCGTCTGCTGCAGCAGCGCGATGGCCTGATGCTGGGCATCTGCAACGGCTTCCAGGCTCTGATCAAGCTGGGTCTGGTGCCCTACGGCGATATCCGCCCCATCACCGCCTGCGACCCCACCCTGACCTTCAACACCATCGGCCGTCACCAGAGTATGCTGGTGCACACCCGTGTGGCTTCCACCGGCAGCCCGTGGCTCAGCAAGTGCGAGGTGGGCGAGATGCACACCATTGCCATCAGCCACGGCGAGGGCCGCTTTGTGGCTCCGCAGGAGGTGCTGGACACCATGCTGCGCAACGGTCAGGTGGCTACCCAGTATGTGGATCTGACCGGCGTGCCCACCATGGATCAGAGCTTCAACCCCAACGGCTCTGTGCTGGCTATCGAGGGCATCACCAGCCCGGACGGCCGCGTGTTCGGCAAGATGGGTCACTCGGAGCGCAGCGGCGAGTACCTGTACAAGAACGTCACAGGCGATAAATACCAGCCGATCTTTGAGGGCGGCGTGGACTATTTCAAGGTTTGATGGTAGAATAAGAAGAAAAATCCCTCAGTCATCGCAGACGCAAGGGTGAACCCTCTCAGTCAAAGCCTGACGGCTTTGCCAGCTCCCCCGAAGGGGGGAGCTTACGAGAGGAGAGGGAAAGGTTGCTTTTTTCTTGGGAAAGAAGCAACTTTTCCGTTTGCAGAAATAGCTCCCCACCTCGGGGGAGCTGGCGAGCAAAGCGAGACTGAGAGGGTTATTTTCAGGAGGAAACAACCAATGTCACAGCATGATCGCTATATCAGCCCTTTTTCCACCCGCTACGCTTCCGATGAGATGCAGTATATCTTCTCGGACGACAACAAGTTCCGCACCTGGCGGCGGCTGTGGGTGGCGCTGGCTCGTGCCGAAATGGATCAGGGTCTGACCAACATCACCCCGGATATGGTAGCTGAGCTGGAAGCCCATGTGGACGATATCAACTACGAAGTGGCCATCGAGCGGGAAAAGCTGGTGCGCCACGACGTCATGAGCCATGTCTACGCCTACGGCCAGCAGTGCCCCAAGGCAGCCGGCATCATCCATCTGGGTGCCACCAGCTGCTATGTGGGCGACAACACCGACATCATCGTGATGCGGCAGGGTCTGGAGCTGGTGCGCAAAAAGCTGGTGGGTGTGCTGGCAAAGCTGGCACACTTTGCCAAGGAGTACAAGGATATGCCCTGCATGGCCTACACCCACTGCCAGCCCGCACAGCCCACCACCGTGGGCAAGCGTGCTACCCTGTGGGCCAACGAACTGGTGATGGATCTGGCCGAGATCGACCATCGTCTGGCTACCCTGCAGCTGCGCGGTGTCAAGGGCACCACCGGTACGCAGGCTTCCTTTATGGAGCTGTTCAAGGGCGATGCCGACAAGATCCGCGCTGTGGATGCTTCCATTGCAAAGGAGATGGGCTTTGACCCCAAGGCCGTTGTGCCGGTGTCCGGCCAGACCTACAGCCGCAAGGTGGATGCCTTTATCCTGAATGCACTGGCGGGTATTGGCCAGAGCTGCATGAAGTTTGCCACCGACCTGCGCCTGCTGGCAAACTTCAAGGAGATGGAGGAGCCCTTTGAGAAGAACCAGATCGGTTCTTCCGCTATGCCCTATAAGCGCAACCCCATGCGCAGCGAGCGCATCGCCTCAACGAGGATGACGCCGGCGATAGCGACCGTAATTGCCACATCGAGCGGCGTGTTCACAAACCAGAGCAACGTCATGAGATACGACCCGGCATTAAAGGCAAAGTGCAGCAGAATCGTGTAGCGGAGCTTTCCGGTCGTCACGAGCACCCAACCAAAGATGAGGCCGGCGGCGCCGGCGTAGCAGCCCTGCACCCAGTTCATATGCATAAAGCCAAAGATGGCCGCCTGCAGCACAATCGCCGCGGCGATACCCCACGTGCTTGGGGCCGCCCAGGGCACCATGGCGCCGCCTTGCGCGCTCGCACGACGCCGGCGCTTCCAAAGTGGGCGGCACTGCGGATTAAACGCTCGGAGCGAAAACTCAAAAATAATGCCGCGCACCAGCAGCTCTTCACAAAATGGGGCACCGAGCACCGTAGTCAGGACGGCGAGATAGCTGGTGTCACCCATGCCTGTTTCCTCGACAAGCTCGCTGTAGTCGGCCGCAGCATCGGGCAGCAGCGACAGCACGGCGTCGGTCACGTAGCCAACGACCACCTGCAGGGCCAGGCCAATCACGATAACGCAGGCAATACGTTTCCACGCCCCACGCGCTCCCCCGCCGAGCGGATGTGCGCTTTGCCGGCGTGCCATAAACGAACGCGGCCACAGATAACGCCACCACAGCAGCGCCATCAAAAACGATGCCGTCTGCGCGACGGCCTGAAGCAATTGAATGTCGAGGTCATCGATCGAAAAACTCATGAACACCGATGCGACGCCAAGGGCGGAGAACAAAACGACGCTCAGGGCAATATCGGCAGCGACGACGCCAAAACAGGCAAGCGCCCAAATCATCGCATTGAGCATGCCAACCTCCTCAAAACCGTTCCCTAGTTCTACCACAACTCGGCAGAGAGCTGATCCCATG
>ENA-UADF01000231-UADF01000231.1-human-gut-metagenome-genome-assembly--contig:-NODE-231-length-15284-cov-6.042222_pt1 | contig 15284 bp, 10 predicted proteins | sample MGYA00244222_ERZ654245 | MGnify/ENA primary metagenome ERZ654245 (study PRJEB26926, sample SAMN06165019) | human gut metagenome | biome: ENVO:00009003; feature: ENVO:2100002; material: ENVO:00002003...
GAGACAAAGTACTGCTTGCCAAGATCCCGCTCAATGTCCGCACGGAACGGGCTGGCCGCAATAGCCTCGCTGAGCGCAACCTCGTCGCCGCTGAGCGTGGGCAGCGTAGCCGCGCAGGCGGGCGGCAAAAACAGACTCTGTTTCTACTCTGTAATCGGAATCCTGTACACATTGCCGGCCATGCGTTTGTGGGGGCAGACGACTCTGTTCGTCCCTGCGCGCAGCAAAAAAGCGTCCCTCCCCCGGCCAGGAAAGGACGCTTTCTCTTTTTTACAGCGACTTCAGCAGCTTGACGCCCTCGTCGATGAGCAGCTCGGCAATGCCAGCCTTAAAGTTGGAGCTTCTGGCCTCATAGCCGCCCTCGTCGTACGCCTCTTTCATTGGGTAATAGCCCTCCGCGCCGTTCGTCAGGCAGCACGGCAGCGTCATGGCAAACGGCGAACCGTCTTTCAGCCCCCGGCCGATGCCCGTAAACGGTTCACCGGGGATGCCAAGGAACGCAACCGGTCCTACGCGTACGCCGCTCAGCGGCAGCGGGAACGTCTCCGGGCCGTCTTTCAGATGCTTCATCCGCAGCGCCTCGGCTACCGCCGTCGTCAGCTCCATGCCCGCAAACGGCAGCTCTGCATCGCGTCCGGCGTTGTGCAGCTCCACAATTTTCTCCGCGCGCGCGGCCTCCTCGGCTGTCGGCATATTCGACGGCGCGTTTACAATCCGCTCGGCAGCGCGGACGCAGTCCACATCGCAGAACTGCACCTTTTCATATACCTGCAAAACCGCACCCGCAATCACGCGCCCCATGTGCTTTGCGTGCGCATAGCCGCGGTCTGCGTCGTCAAAGCACGGATGCAGACCGTTTGCATCGCCGCCCGCAGGGTGCACATTCACGTGGTTCACGTCGCCCTGCGCGCCGTTAAAGAACATGCACCGCACGTTGTCCAGCGCCGCCTCGGTCGTCTCGCGCACAAAGCGCGGGAAGTCCGCCGAAATCTCGTCGCCGCCCACCACGTCCGGGTGTACGCCAAAGTTGGCAATTACAATATCCGGCGCGCACTTGCGCACAAAGCGCAGCACGTTCACCCGCTCGTCTACATCGCCGATCGGCGCAACGATATCGGGGTTATTCACGCCGGGATTTGTGCGGATTGAGCCATCCTTCATCCGGAAGCGGCGCACAAATGCGATATGCGGCGCACAGCCCACGGCGTAGCCCATCTTCGCATCCGTCATGTCGCGCACTGCCATCACCGCACAGTCGCACAGCTTGCGTCCCAGATAGTCGCCATATTCCTTTTCGCCGTACTTGTTTTCGTCCAGCTCGCTCTTGCCAACCAGCGGCCCTGTGTGCGTGTGCGAGCAGGCGATAAACACTGCCTCCGCCTTGACGCCGGTTCGTTCGGCGATGGCCGCGCGATAGGCGTGCATCGTCTCCTTGTCGATCATCAGATTGTCCAGCGCAATCAAAATCGCCTGATCGTCGCCGCAGCGAAGCGCCAGCGCCGAAGCCTCCAGCGCGTCAAGAATGCCGGACGCAAAGCGCTCGACAAAATAACCCGAAATTTCAATGCCAAGCGGCGGGGTAACGTCCACGCGTGCAAAGCCAGCCTGTAAATTTGCCATTTCTGTTTCCTCCTGTATCTGCAAAAGCTGCCGCAGCCGTTGGCTGCGGCAGCTTGCCGGTTTTATACAGCTTCTGCTGTTTTACTTTTTCAGATGCGCGTTGTGCACTGTGGTGAACGCGTCGATGACTCTCTGGATGTGCTCCTTTTCCCACGTGGGATGCAGGAACAGGTTCACCGTGCGGGCACGCAGGCTCTTTGCCACCGGGCATACAACGCCCTCATACGTCAGACCCTCGCGGGTGTACTCCTTGGAGCAGAACGGGAACTTATGCGAGCCAAAGCCGCCGAGCTCCTTATATGCCTTTTCCTCGTATGCTTCCGGCCATTGAATGCCGTAGCAGGGAATGCCCATGCCGGCCATTTCCTTAAGGAACGCGGGCGCGTCGATGTCCAGCTTGTCCAGATCCAGAATGATCGGGAACCACCAGTAAGCGCACTGACGCTCCTCGGTGTCAACCGGCAGCGACTTGACGCCCTCGAGCTTGCCCAGCGCCTCGCGGTACATCTTGGCGTACTCAAAGCGGCGCGGCAGATTCCACGTTTCCAGACGCGCCAGCTCGTTGATGCCGACGATGGACTGCATCTCGGTCATACGGAAGTTGAAACCCACACGGTTGTGGATATAGGGCAGCTTCTCCTCCAGCGCCAGCATATTCATTCTGGCCTTGACGTCATAGCCGTGGTCACGGAACGAACGTGCCTCCCAGCCGCGATCCTCGTCGTTGGTGACGACCATGCCGCCCTCGCCGCCGGTGGTGAAGTGCTTGGACTGTGCAAACGAGAAGCAGCCCACGTCGCCGATCGTGCCGACGGACTTGCCCTTATACTTGCCGCCGATGGCCTGCGCGCAGTCCTCGATAACGTACAGGTTATGCTTGCGGGCAATGGCCATGATGCGATCCATGTCACACACAACGCCATACAGATGGACAATGACAATGCCCTTGGTGCGCTCGGTGATCTTGCTTTCGATGTCATCAGGGTCGATGGTGTGGCTCTCATCCACGTCGCAGAAGATGGGCACCGCACCCGCCTGCACCACCGCGAACGAGGACGCGATGAACGAGTAGGACGGCACGATCACCTCATCGCCAGGGCCGATGCCCAGCGTTGCGATGCCGATGTGCAGCGCAGCCGTGCCGTTGGTGCAGGAAATTGCCATCTTTGCGCCGCACCACTTGGCGAACTTGTCCTCAAATTCCATGCCCTTATGGCCGGTCCAGTAGCAGACCGCGCCGGTGTCGAGTGCTTCGGCGATTTCCGCCTTGCTCTTCGGGTCAAACTGCGGCCAGCCGGGGAAGCCCAGCTCGGCAACGCCAGCGCCATTCATGACAATTTCTTTTTTCTCGCTCATGTTAAAACCTCATTTCTTCAAGTGTAAAACAGTTGCAAATTTACGAACGTTGGCCGCTTACACGCCTCTTTGCATCTCGTCAACAGACTCGAGAATCGCGTCGGCCATATAGTCCAGCTGCTCCGGCGTCAGGCCGTAGACCGGGAAGTGCGTAAAGCGGTGGTTGAATACCTCCTCGCACACCGGGCAGCTCTCAGCGATTGCCTTTTCGTCATAGCCATACTCACGCAGGATTTCGAACTTATACAGCGGGCCAAAGTGAGGAATCTGCGTGACGCCCTTTGCGTCCATCTTTTTCTTGAACAGCTGAATATCGCCGCCCGCCTTTTCGGGGATGATCTGAAGCTGATACAAATGGAACGTGGGTTTGATTTCGTCATTGCCCAGATCCTGCGGGATCAGAGCGTCGCAGGCGGAAAGGCGCTTTGTCAGATATTCGGACGCGCGGCGGCGCGCTTCGATAATCTGGTCGATTCGGGCAATCTGGAGCTGCAAGCCCAGACCCTGAATCTCGGTGGTGGAGAAGTTGGTTGCGACGAACGGGCCGTTCTTGCCGCGGATGGCGGTGACGTCATACAGCCAGTTCGGGATATGCTTGCTGAAATCCGTGCCAAGGAAGCGCGCGCGGCGCATCTCGGGCAGGAATTCTGTCACGTTGGAACACAGGATGCCGCCCTCGCCAAAGGAGGTGATGTTCTTGACCTCGTGGAACGAGAACGAGCCAAAATCGCCGATTGTGCCGAGCTTGCGGTGCTTATACTCGCCGCCAAAGGCGTGCGCCGCGTCCTCAAGGACGACAATATCGTGCTGCTTGGCCAGCGCCATGATCGGATCCATATCGACTGGATAGCCGCCAATGTGGACGGGGATGATCATCTTCGTCTTGTCGGTGATCTTTTTCTCCACGTCCTTGGGATCCATATTCAGCGTCAGCGGATCGACATCCGCAAACACCAGCTTGCAGCCGATGGAAAGCGGATACGCCATGGTTGCGGCAAACGTGATGGCCGGGACGATAACCTCGTCTCCTGGCTTCAGTCCAGTATACTTGCAGGCAATCTCAAAGCCCGCTGTGCAGTTGGTCAAAAATGTAGAGCCAGTGGTGTGCAGATATTCGTCGCACATATTCTCGGCCTTGCCAACCTCCACGTCCAGCGACAGCTTTGCCGGGGGCGCGGAAACCTTGTCCAGCGCGAGAACGTCCTTCTCAACCGTTTTCAGCGCCTCGTCGTAGGCCTCGCCCTTGCCTTTCATCATAAACCGGATGATGGTCATCAAATCCTGCGCGTTATAGTTTTCGCCGACCGCAGCCCACGGGACTTTGGTTTCGCCGGTGTTATACCGGAAATCCGATGCTTTCTTCTCCATTTAAAATTGACTCCTTTCAGAATATCAGTTTGTTGACAGACGGACATTCTGAAGCAGTTACGGATCGCGGCAGCAATTGAACAAGCCGACCGCAACATCGAGTGGTCTGTTCATAGTTTACCTCTTCGCGTCATTGACGCTACCGTTATGGAATCAGTTTCTTTTTATCTTCCCGCGCCGCAGGCGGCGCGGGAAGCATGATTGTGGAATTTTCTTTGAATTACAGATCAACAACGCACTTGTTGTCGTTGGAACGGTAGGCCGCCTCCATAACGCGCTGCACCTGCACCGCATCAGACGCCGGAACCTCCAGCGGAAGATTGTTCAGGATCGAATTGCCGAACGACTCAATCTCGCGCGTGTACATATTGCCGAACTCCACGTCCAGCTGCTCGCCCTTGACGTCCTTGGTGTCCTGCTGTGCGTCATAGCCGCCAACCTCGCCGCAGAACATCGCGTCCAGCGTACCGCCGTCGATCTGGCCGATGATGTTTTCGCCAACCAGATGACCCTGATCGCCGAAGAACTCAAGACGCCACTTGGAGGCTTCGTCGGGGATATTGAAGTTGGACTGCACCACGCACTCGCAGCCGTTTTCCAGCCGCATCAGAACCGTAGACGTGTCCTCCACCTCATAGTGGAACGTCAGCGTGTCGTGGAACGCCGCAACCTGCTTGACCTTTGAGCCGGTGACATACTGCATCAGGTCGATGCAGTGCACGCCCATGTCCATCATTGCGCCGCCGCCGCCGTTTTTCTTGCTCTGACGCCAGTTGCCGGGCATATCGGGATACCAGCAGGTGAACTGCGAGAAGCCCGAAACCGGACGGCCGATCTTGCCGTCGGCAATGGCCTGTTTCATAGCCATGACGTATGCGCCAAAGCGCATCATCAGACCTGCCGCAATCTTGACGCCCTTGCTCTCACAGTAGTCAACGACCTTCTGCCCCTCTTCCGAGGTCATGGCCAGCGGCTTTTCAATCAGAATATGCTTGCCAGCGTCGGCGGCCATCATGGCCTGCTTGGCGTGCAGCACAACGGGGGACGCGATATAAACCGCGTCAATCTCGGGATCGGCCAGCAGCGCAGCCTCGCTGTCATACGCACGCTTGCAGCCCCACTTGGCGCGGGACTTTTCCGCCAGCTCCATATTGATCTCCATTACAGCAATCAGCTCGGCGTTATTCGCCAGCATCATTCCGGGAATCGTTCTGCGGTCTGCAATGCCGCCCGCGCCGATAACGCCCCAACGAAGCTTTTTCATAGCAATTGTCTCCTTTTATGATTCTAAAACGCAGAATTTTTGCGATTATTTCCAAGCTTACACGTTTTTTGCCGGCTGTGCCGGCGGGATATGCCTTGTCCGGCTGTGCCGGAGCATCGCCGCTGCTGCCAGACGGCGGTTCGTTTTGTCCTGCTCCTATCTTACGACGGATGCTTTCAATTTTCTATGTGATTTTGTGTAACGATTTACGTCTAATAATTTTTCCGCAGAAAGGAACACGAATTTCAAAAACGCGGTTTTCTCTCTGCGGGCATCGGCGCAATGCGCCTGCGGATGCAGGGGGCTTGCGCCCCCTGCGATTACGCGGTTTACGGAATTTTCCGGAGATTAGTCGAAGCTCCAGAATTTCTCAACGTTGGTGCCGTCAACAACGAACAGGTCGATGTTGGTCTTGGTGGGAACGTCCTTGCCCTCGAAGTAGCTGATTGCGCCTTCGTAGATGAACTGTGCCAGAACCCAAGCGTCAACGTTCAGGCAAGCCTGATAGTTCACGTCATTGTCATGCAGCTTGCCGAACGGCTCTGCACCGTAAGCGCCCATGGAGAAGACCTTGACGTCGGTGTTGCCAACAGCCTGCAGCGCTGCAACTGCGCCCATCGCGCCGTTGTCAACGTCGGAGATGATGTAGTCATACGGCTCGACGATGGCGGAGATTGCGTTGTATGCAGTCTCGCGGTTGCCCTGAGAGTCGTACTTGTTCAGGATTTCGATTTCGCAGCCGTCTGCATTGGCAGCGTCGATAACCTCATGCAGGCCAACAAAGCGCTCCTGGCAGTGCGTGGAAACAGCGTTGGTCAGCTCAACCACACGGCACTTGCCGCCGTTGTTTTCCTTAACATAGTTGACGAAGTACTCGCCAACCAGCGTGCCGGTTGCTTTCTGATCCCAGGTGACGGTGGTGACAGCCTTTTCCTCGCCGTCGGTCCAGTAGCCGTCGTAGATGATGACGGGAATGCCGGCCTCAACCGCATTCGTCAACGCAATGCCGGAGCCGTCGGGGGTGATGGGGTCAACCATGATGATGTCAACGTTGTTGGAAATCATGTTCTCGATCTGCTTGGTCTGGGTCTCGTCGTTCAGGTCGCCGTCCTCGCAGACGATGTCAGCGCCGTAGTATGCGCCGAGTGCTTCCAGAGCCTGTGCCAGAGCTGCGCACCATTCGTCGCCCTTGTAGCAGATGGAGCAGCCGATCTTCTTGCCTTCCAGCGCGGTGGTGTCCTGCAGGACAACAGCGGCGGGAATGCCGAGCTCAGCAGCCTTGCCCTCGGTTGCGATTACGTCGGTCTTGACAGCGCCTTCAGCAGCGGGCGTTTCTTCAGCCGGGGTCTCTTCAGCGGGTGTTTCTGCTGCGGGCGTCTCCGCAGCGGGCGTCTCGGTCTTGGTGTCGGCCGCAGGGGGCTCCGTCTTGGCTGCGCAGGCAACCAGGCCCAGAACCATGACCATTGCAAGAAGCATCGCGATCAGTTTCTTCATTTTGTAATTCCTCCTTAAATTTTATCTAACAGGCTGCGCCTGATTAGACCGTTGTTTGGATCATCAGCTGCAAAGCGCCATGATCTTTGCCTGTGTAGCTTCGGCCGCGTTCAGCTCGCCCATCTTGTGACCCTCATGCATAACCATGATGCGGTCGCACATGCCGAGCAGCTCAGGCATTTCGGACGAGATCATGATGATGGTCTTGCCCTCCTTTGCCATCCGGTTGATCAGACGGTAAATTTCTGCCTTTGCGCCAACGTCGATGCCGCGCGTGGGCTCGTCAAGGAACAGGATCTCCGAGTTCTGGAACAGCCACTTTGCGATAACCACTTTCTGCTGGTTGCCGCCGGAGAGATACTGTACCTCGGTCTCCATGCTCGGCGTGACAACGTGCAGCTTGTCGGCGTATTCCTTGCTCAGCTTTTCCTCAAGCGAGCTGCTGATCACACCGGCGCGCAGTACGCGCTTCATGTTGACCAGTGTGGTGTTCCGCTTGACCGACATAATCTGGACAAGACCCTGGAGCTTGCGATCCTCTGGGATCAGGCCAAGACCGTCACGGATGGCGTCGGCAAACGTACGATAGTGAACTTTCTTTCCGCGGACATAGACCTCGCCGGATTCCGGCTTGTCAATGCCGAGGATGGCGCGGGCAAGCTCGGTGCGGCCAGCGCCGACCAGACCCGAAATGCCAAATACCTCGCCGGACTTGACCTCAAAGCTGATGTCCTGCAAAATGCCGCGGCTGAGATTTTTGACCTCCAGAATCGTTCCGCCGACGTTGCCAACCTCTTTCGGATACTCCTGACCCATCTCACGGCCGACCATCATGTTGATCAGGCCCTGACGGTCAACGGAAGCGACCGGAATCGTGTCGATGTGACGGCCGTCGCGCAGGACGCTGACGTTGCTGCACAGGCCGAAGATTTCGTCCAGACGGTGCGAGATATAGATGATGGTGATGCCCTTGTCGCGCAGCTGCTTGACAATGCGGAACATAACCTCCAGCTCGCGGTCGGTCAAAACGGCCGACGGCTCATCCATGATCAGGATGCGGGAATTATTGTTAATGGCATGCATGATCTCGACGATCTGCTTTTTCGCGACGGTCAGAGACGAGACCTGCGCGTTGATGTCGATGTCCATGCCGAGATCTTCAACGATCTCCCGCGCGCGGCGGCGCATGCCCTTCCAGTCAACCAGACCGTTTTTCAGCTGGACGTTGCCAAGGAACATATTTTCCGCAACGCTCAGCGGCTCGGCCAGCTTGATTTCCTGATGGACAACGCTGATGCCGGCACGGCGTGCCTCGATGGGGCTGTTAAAGCGGCAGGGCTTGCCGTCCAGAATGATTTCGCCCTTATTCGGCTGGTAGATACCGGCCAGAATCTTAATCAGGGTGGACTTGCCTGCGCCGTTCTCGCCGACCAGACCGTGGATGGTGCCGCGCTCAATGTTGATGGTGACGTCATCCAGCGCCTTGACGCCGGGGAACTCTTTTGTGATATTCTTTAATGTTAAGATGTAGTTGTTATCCATTGTTCACCCAACCTTTCTGTGATACTTCGGTCAGGTCAATCAGGACTTCTTCTTGTTGCTGGCAACGTCAAGCGTGACGGCAAGCACAAGGACAACGCCCTTCAGAACGTCCTGCACGAACGGATCGACGCCCATCTGGGAGAAGCCGTTGAACAGCGTGTTCAGGAAGATGCAGCCGAACATCGTGCCGATGACGCGGCCCTTGCCGCCGGCCAGCGAAACGCCGCCGATGATCGAGCCGATAACGGCGTCAAATTCATAGTTCTGTCCGTTGGTGACGGCGACAGAGTTGAGTCGGGACATCAGGACGAGACCGCCGAACGTAGCCAGAACGCTGCCCAGCAGGAACGTGCCGAACTGATAGGCCTTGACGTTGATGCCGGAGAAGAATGCCGCTTCACGCGAGCCGCCGACGGCGTAGAGGTTACGGCCGACGCGGGTCTTGGAAGTGACAAACTGCGCAATTGCGTAGACGATGATCATCAGCAGCACGCAGACCGGGAATACGCCGCCGAAGATATAGCCGCGGCCAAGGAACGAGATACTATCGGGCATGTTGGCAATCGGCACAGCCTGCGTCAGCAGCTTTGCAAGGCCGTAGCAGATGTACTGCGTGCCAAGCGTTGCGATCATCGCGGGAACGCCGACATAAGAGACCATGAAGCCGTTGACTGCGCCGACGGCAAGGCCGATGGCGAACATGATCAGGATGGCAAGGCCGGTGGACATACCGACGTTTTTCATCAGGATGGCACCCACGCAGCTGGTGAGACAGACCATACGGCCAAGGGAAAGGTCAAAATTGCCGGTCAGCAGCATGATCGACTGGCCAAGGGCAACGATGGCGACGGTAGAGCTTTGCAGAAGAATGTTTTTCCAGTTGCTCCAGGTCAGGAAGTACTGTGCGCCAAACTTTACATACGAAATGATAGAGAATACGACAATCAGGATGGCGATGCCGACAAGGCTCATCCAGTCCTTAACCAGTGCGCCGACGCTCTTTTTGCTGTTTAACGTGGTTGCTTTTGTGCTCATTTGATTCATTCCTCCTAGTTTTTTCGCTCTTACGAGCTACGGCGCTCACGCAGCCGGTTACGGAAGCAGGTGCTTGGTGCTGTGACGGGGGTAGACGTTATAGGGTCGGAAGCCCTCGGCGTAGGCAACGCCGCACTGATATCCGCGATATCTTGAGCAGGTACGGATCATATCCACAAAGTCGATGCCGTCATGGTCAAGCATCCACTTGATCTGCGACTCATGCATCTCAAGCGCTTTCAGCTTCATCTCAATCTGGCCGGTAATATCGACATAGTGGGTGGGGTTGAAGTCCACGCCTGCCAGGCTATCCATAAAGAACGTTGGAATCATGCTCTCAAAGGCCGGGTAGTTGACCGAGCGGTGCGGCAGACCCGACATAAATGCGCCATTGGTGGCCAGATGGCTGGTCTCCACATGATCCTGCATATAATCCACGTCGTTGTGCGTGATGATAACGTCGGGACGCGCATAGCGAACCACGTCGGCCACGGCGTCAATCTGCGCCTGATCGTGGCGGTTCACCTGCATATCCGAAACGTTAATGTTGAAAACTTCTTTGGCACCGATAAACTTGCCGGCATTTTCCGCTTCCTTTTCACGGATCTTGCCCAAAGGGCCGGGTTCAATAATGACATGGCCCTGATCACCGTTTGCAACATGGCACATATACACATCTGCGCCCTGCTCTACATATTTGCGGAGTGTACCCGAGCAGGCGATCTCCAGATCGTCGGGGTGGCAGCCAATCGCCAGAACTCTCATGTTTTTCACCTCTTGCTGAAATTAAGGGGGCGCGTGCGGCCGATTGTCTTGGCGGCACGGCCATGCGGCAGAATAAATACGCCGTGAGTCTTATTGCCTTGCATCCATAATAGACCGAAGTGCGGTCTTTTGTCAACACAATTTCTAAATAATCTTTACGAATGTTGTAATAATGGTGAATTATTCACAACTCAACCACCGTGATTTTGGTCGATGTTGCCACACATTTTGCGGTTTTGCGCCCCATTCTTTCAACTCTTTTTAAAAATAATCGACGGTCAATTTAGACGCTTTTCCATAAAATTTGCCCGCGGGCATGCGTTTTTTGCGCATGCCCGCGGGCTTTTGTTCGTTTATGTTCGCTTTTGTCCGTCATTCGCGAACTTTGCCATCTCTCAGGCCAGCAGACCGCCTGCGGCCTCAATTTCTTTCTTGACCAGCCGCACCGAGGCAATGGCCTCCTCCAGCGGCGCAACCGACAGATCGTTTTTGCCCTGCAATCCCTCAACAAAGTATTTCAGCTCGTTATAATACCCGCCGAGCGACGAAATATTGCCGCCGATGCGGTTGTCGCCGGTATATTGCGCGGCAAGCTCCGGATGGAACGCATCGCCGTCGTTCGGATACACGGTCAGACCGTTTGCATCGTTTGTGATGGTCGCCTTTTCCAGCTTGACGCGGAACGTGGCCGAGAACGGGAACGACGCAGGATAGTCCCACGCGGCCTCGACGCTGACTGCCACGTCCCTGCCATAGTTGTAGATAGCAAAAATCTGCTCAATCAGTCCGTCGCTGTCACGATAGCCGCCCGCCTGAATGCGGTCTGGCTCGCCCAGCAGATAGCGTACAAAGTCCACGTCGTGCACGTGCATATCCACGGCCACGCCGCCCGACTGCGCCGGCGTGTGCAGCCAGTTGCAGCTTGCCCAGCCGGGGCGCGACGAAACGCGCTGGAATACACCCGAAAGCACGCGGCCATACGTTCCCGCGTCCACGGTCTTTTTCAGCCATGCGTACTCGTCCCACAGACGGATGACCTGACCGACCATCACCTTGCGGCCGGTACGCTTTTTCGTCTCCAGCAGCGCCTGCATATCCTCCTCCGTCAGACAGACGGGCTTTTCGCAGAACACATCGCGCCCCTTTTCCATCGCCGCGCACGCGTGCGCCGTGTGCAGATACGTTGGCAGGCAGATATCCACCACGTCAACGTCCGCCTGTTCAATCAGCGCCATACCCGATTCATACGTCTGCGCATCGGTCTGCTCTTTCATCTGTGCCAGAAATTCCGGCCGGTCATCGGCAATCGCCGTCACCTTGACGCCAAGCTCCGCCAGCGCCGCATAGCACGCCGCGTGCATCCCGCCCATAAAGCCGCAGCCAATCAGTCCTACTCGAATCATATTCGTTCCTCCTGTCTGTCCGTTTTTAAAATTTCTTTTCCAGAATGCGCCCCATTGAGGCCGCCGTGTTGTAAATAATCTGGTCAGAGGCGTGGCCATAGGCCGGGATCATCTCGCCCGTCGCCCAGCCGTCATAGCCGATGTCTTCAAACGCCTGCATCACCGCCGGCCAGTCCACATCGCCCGCCAGAATGTCCACGAACGAATTGAGTCCGCCCGGATTGCGGCGGAAGTCCTTGAAGTGCACCTTTTTGATGCGCTTGCCCAAAATCCGAATCCACTGTTCGGGATAGCCCGCGTAGACCACGTTGCCCACGTCAAAGTACGAGCCGATCCACTCGCTTCCGATCTCGTCGATAAACGCGCGCATCTCCAGCGGAGAGAGCAGGAACTTGTTCCATACGTTCTCCACGCCGATGTGAATCTGGTGCTCCGCCGCCACCGGCGCAAGGCGCTTCATCTCGGCCACCGCGCGCTGCCAGCACACATCATACGCCACAACCGGCCGCTCCGGCACAAATTCCACCGAAACGCTGCCCGGCACGATCAAAACTGTGTCCGCGCCCAGCGCCTTTGCCGTTTTGATCTCGCGGACTGCCGCCTGATGCGCCTTTTCCCGCTCCTCCGGATCGTCCGAAGTAAACGAATACGCCCAGTACAGGCTGCTTGCCACACTCGGCAGCGCAATGCCGATTTCCTCCGCCGCGCGGCGGATCTCGGCCAGCTTTTCGGGCGCAATCTCCATCGTCACGTCGCCCTCTGCATCCAGCGTCAGCTCAATGCCGTCGAAGCCCGCATCCTTTGCTAGCCTCATCGCCTCAAACACGTTTTTCCCGCTGAAAGACCAATAGCTGATTGATTTTTTCATCTGTGCATTTTCCTTTCCGTATTTACTTTCGTTCGGATTCCGCTTATAATTCCATTATAAGCTCGAATTTTGGCCTGACAATATAAAATCCGGTGCAAAATTTATAAAATCAGCTACAGAGGATGTCTGCCGCCATGAAAATGGAATACACACCCATCCCGCTTGTCACGGTTTTTGACGTGGATGCCATCGTGAATATCTCGTATTACAAGCTGGAAAACGGCTATGTTTTCTCCGGCGAGTCGCACTTTTTCTGGGAGTTTATCTATGTTGACCGCGGCAGCATCGTTGTCACTGCCGGGGCGGACAAGTATTTTCTAAAGGCCGGCGAGCTGGCGTTTCACTGCCCGTATGAGTTTCATTCGTTCCAGTCGGTCGGCGCAAGTGACGTGATGGTGGTGGCGTTCTGCTGCGAAAGCGAAGCCATGCACCGGCTGGAAAAAAAGGTTCTGCTGCTGCACCAGCGCGAGAAGCAGTGCCTCAAGCCGCTGATGGACGAGGCGCAGCAGGCGTATCAGTATTTTGAAAACGATCCCGCGCTGGTCAATCTGCGTAAAAAGCCCACCGCCCCGTGGGGCAGCGACCAGCTGATCAAGCTCTATCTGGAGCAGCTGTTCATCTGCATCTGCCGCCGCGACGACAATGTCCGCTTTTCCCAGCGCGCCATCACATCCACGCAGTTTCACCAGCATCTGCTGCTGGCGCAGCAGGCGCGCGACTATCTTGCCGCGCACTATTCCGAGTCCATCACGCTTCCATCGCTGGCCGCGGCGCTCGGCATAAGCGTCTCACAGCTCAAGCGCGTGTTCCACGAGCAGATCGGCCAGAGCATGGTGCGCTATCTCACGGCGCTGCGCATCGGCGAGGCAAAGCGTCTGATCCGCGAGGGAAACCTCACGTTCACACAGATCGCCGAGCGCATCGGCATTGAGAGCATCTACTATTTCTCCAATCTTTTTAAAAAGCAAACGGGCATGAGCCCCACGGAATACGAAAAAACACTCAAGGAATAAAGGAGTATCTAAAATGCGAAGCTATGTTCTGAAAAAGGTCACATCCGCCCCCGATTGGGACACAATTGACGCACTTCCGATTGACAACCTCCAGTGGACAAATCCCCCGGTCGATATCCGTGCACAGGGGCAGCTCTGCTGGGACGAAGCGGCGATCTATGTTCGCCTGCGCGCGTGGGAAACAGAAATCCGCGCCGAGCACAGCGGACTTTTGCAGTCGGTCTGCGAGGACAGCTGTCTGGAATTTTTCCTCCGTCCCACCGACGATCTGCGCTACTTCAACTTCGAATTTAACCCAAATTGTGCGTTATATCTCGGATATGGCACAAATGTGACGGAATTGACGCGTCTGATTGTTGCCGACGAGCCCGCGCTGTTCCAGCCAAAGGCCGCGCGCCTGTCCGATGGCTGGGAGATCACCTACCGTGTGCCGTTTGCGTTTATCCGCCGGTTTTTCCCGGACTTTACACCGTGCGAGGGGCTGGCCATGTACGGCAACTGCTATAAGTGCGGCGATCTGACCGTGCGACAGCACTACCTGTCGTGGAATCCCATGCGCTGTGACACGCCGCAGTTCCACCGGCCGCAGGATTTTGGCCGCCTGATTCTGGGCGATTGACCGGATTCTGTGAAAAATCCACAAATTTCATTTCTAAAATCTATTTAAAAATACCCCCTGTCCCGAATTGACACCCGAAAAGCCGCGTGGTATGATGAACTTACAGAATACCTGCGGCTTTCGCCGCGCAATTTAAGGAGGTTTTCTATTATGAACATGGTCGATACCCTCAAGGGTTCCTATTTTTCCGAAGTTCTGCCCGAGGGCTGGGACATTTCCAAGATTTATGACTGCGTCTCCAACGATCCATCTTCCGTCGGCGAACGCCAGAGCTTCTGGAACGATGGCTTCCGTCCCGTCGAGTGCACGAACCTTGAAGAGTTCGGCGCATACATGGGTCACGAAATTGCCATGCAGATCAGGCTCACCAAGGAAGAGGGCAGAAAGCTGATTCTCATCCTGCCGGTTGGCCCGATGGGTATGTACAAGTGGGCGGTCTATTTCCTGAAAGAGTGGAATGTGGACTGCAAGCACGTCTACGGCTTCAACATGGACGAGTGGGCTGACGCCGAGGGCAACACGCTGCCCGCATCCGACCCCGCCGCGTTCCAGAACGCCATGACCGGCGCGTTCTACGGCCCGCTCGGCGAGCTGACTGTCCCCGAAAATCAGCGCAACTTTGCAACCAAGGAAAATCTGCCCACCTATCCGGAGAAAATCCGCAAGCTGAAGGCTGAGGGTGCAAAGCAGGTTCTGGTCTACGGCATCGGCCGTATGTGCCATATTGCATTCTGGGAGCCGCACTTTGCCAAGGACTACGCCTCCTATGAGGACTGGAAAGCAGCCGAGTACCGCGTCGGCGCGCGTCTGCATCCGTTCACCATCGAGCAGAACGCCATCACGTCGTTCCGCTCCAGCTGGCCGCTGATTCCGTGCTATGCCAACACCATCGGCCCGTGGACTGTCTCTTATACACATCTGACGCTGCCGACGAATA
>ENA-UADF01000234-UADF01000234.1-human-gut-metagenome-genome-assembly--contig:-NODE-234-length-15221-cov-6.493274_pt1 | contig 15221 bp, 20 predicted proteins | sample MGYA00244222_ERZ654245 | MGnify/ENA primary metagenome ERZ654245 (study PRJEB26926, sample SAMN06165019) | human gut metagenome | biome: ENVO:00009003; feature: ENVO:2100002; material: ENVO:00002003...
GGCGTCGATGCCGGCGGCGATGGCCTCCTGACAGGCGGCGGCATCGTTCATCTTGCTGGCGCCCACCAGCGTGATATCCGCCCCGGTGCGGCCCGTCTCCCGTGCCGCCGCGTCGATCTCGGCGCGGATCGCTTCCAAATTTTCCCGAATAGACATCGCTTGTGCCTCCTTGTCTCTTTCGTATCTAAGCCGCGTGCGCCCACCGCCGGCGGGTGCCGCCGTGTTTATCGGATGACCTTGCCGTCATACAGCTCGCCGGACGTGGCGATGACCTGATCGCCGGAGCGCAGGGTCTGTGTGTCCCGCACGCCCTCGGCGGGCTTCACCAGTGCGTAGCCCTCCCCCTGATATACCAGCTCGATCGGCCGGAAGGAGGCGTTCTCGCCGTCCACACAGTACACGCCGGTGGCGCCGTCCGCGCTGACCCGCAGCGCGTCGGCCGGTACCCGCAGTCCCTGATAGGTGTGCAGCACCGCGTCCGCCGCCTGATGACGCAGCAGCGTGGTCTGTGCCAGATACCGTGTGCTGGACAGCACCACCGCCGCCTGGCCGTTCTCCTCCCGGGACACGGACACCACGCTCATGCGGATGCTCTGGTCAAAGCCCTTGGCCAGGCGTACATCCACCCGGCCCATATCCTTCAGCGCCGCCGCCTGCTCTGCGGTCAGCGGACGGTCGGAAAGCCGCACGTCCCGCCCGGTCGCCAGCCGGAACAGCTCCCGCGCGTCAAAGTCTGCGTCCGGGCAGCCTGCGGCGGTCAGCCGCTGCTCCACCTCCCGCACCGCTGCGCGGGGGAGCATTGCTTCGCTTACCATTTACCCTCCTCCGGGTTTTCAGGAAGCACGGGGGTGATGGCCGCAATGGCCACCTCGATCATGCTGTCGTCCGGTTCAAAGACGGTGAGGTGCTGCACCCAGATGCCCGGCTGCCGGATGATGCGGGTAGCGATATTGTCCGACCGGCCGCACCACTTGAGCAGCTCGTAGCTGATGCCCATGACCAGCGGCAGCAGCAGCAGCTTGCACACCACACGCAGACCGATGCTGCCCCACGGCAGCACGCTGTACAAAAACACGCTGACGATGACCACCAGAATGAGGAAGCTGGTGCCGCAGCGGGGATGAAAACGGGTATACTTGCGCACGTTCTCCACGGTCAGCGGGTCGCCCGCTTCGTAGCAGGCAATGGTCTTGTGCTCTGCGCCGTGGTACTCAAACACACGATGAATCTCCTTCATTTTGGAGATGCCCACCATATAGGACAGGAAGATGGCCACCTTCAGCACGGCCTCCAGCACCACCTTGCCCCAGCGCCCCAGCGGCAGCAGACGGTTCACCCCGCCCACAAGGAAGGTGGGCAGTACGGTGAACAGCACAATCGCCAGCAGACCGCCCAGCACCGCCGCCACGGTCAGCAGTGCGTTCTCGGCTTTTTCGCCCAGATGCTCCCCCACCCATTTTTCAAAGGCAGTCTCCTCCTCGGCGGGGTCGTAGTCGTCCCCCATGCTCACCTGTGCCGAGTACATCATGTAGCGGTAGCCCACGATCATGCTTTCGATCATGGCAATGGCACCGCGCACCAGCGGGATCTTCATCCATACCCCGTGGGCGGGGGTGGGGTCGAGCTTGGTCTCGATGGTGCCGTCCGGCTTGCGCACGGCGCAGCACATCTGTTTGGGGCCGCGCATCATGATGCCCTCCATCAGTGCCTGCCCGCCTACGCTGGTCTTAAAGCGTTCCTTTTTAGGTTGATTCATTGGTTTCTCCCGATATCCGTTCCTGCCGCTTGCGGCAAAGAGCGGTCTTTTTTATATTTTATCCGGGGCTATGCCCGAGCAAAGCTCATTTTAGCACACAAATGTGACAAAATCTGTGTTTTGGGCGTTTCTCACGCCTTGTGGTACAGCGGCAGACCCAAGGTGACCACGGTGCCGCGCCCGAGGGTGCTCTTGATATCCAGCGTGCCGTCCAGCGCAGTCATGATGGAATCCACCAGCGCCAGACCGATGCCGCTGCCGCGCACCGAGTTGCTGCCCTTGTAGAACTTGGTCTTTACGTTTTCCAGATCCTCCGGCGGGATGCCGCGTCCCTGATCGATGATCTCCACAAAGGCCTTGTACTCCCCTGCCCACAGTTTGACCGTGATGCGCCCGCCGGGGGCAGAGTATTTGATGGCGTTGTCCAGAATATTGATGAACACCTGCCGCAGACGGTCCGGGTCGGCGTAGACAGGGATCATCTCCTCCGGCTCGGCGTAGTGGAGCAGCAGCCCCTCCTGCCGGATGCGCGCCTCGCAGAAGAGCACCGCATCGGTCAGTTCTGCCACCAAGTCCAGCGGCCGGCACTCCATGCGGATGCGTCCGTTCTGCAGGCGGCTGAAATCCAGCAGCTCCTCCACCATATTGTTCAGCCGCCCGGTCTCGTTATTGATGATCTCCAGTCCCTTGCGGTAGTTCTCGTCCGTGGGGTCATCCAAGGTCATCAGGGTCTCTACCCAGCCCCGGATGGAGGTAAGCGGAGTGCGCAGCTCGTGGGACACCGAGCTGATGAACTCGTTCTTCATCTTCTCGGTCTCTTCCAGTCCCTCGGCCATCTGATTGATGGTGCCGCGCAGCCGGTCCACCTCGTCGTGAGGGTCGCCGGTCAGGGGCAGGCGCACATCCAGCTCGCCCCGGGCGATGCCGGCAGCGGTGCGTTCCACCTGCCCCAGCGGCACCACGATGCCCCGCACGAAGTACAGCCCGGACATGATCGTAAACAGCAAGATCGCCACCGCAAGGAACACACTGATAATGATGGCGTTTTTGACCTGCCGCTCCACCAGCGCCAGACTGGTGACCAGCCGCAGCGCGGCCACGTCCTCGGCGTCGTAGGGCACCAGCGAGCAGGCCGCCATGACTACCTCGCCCGACTGGGTGCGGTACACCGCCACACCCAGACCGTCCGGGCCGTTGAGCGCCTGCTCAAAGTCCTTACTGCTGACGATGCCTTCCGCATCCGTACCGCTGGAGGAGGCAATGACGCCGCCGTAGCTGTCCAGCAGCATGAACTCGTATTTATCCTTATCGGCAAACTGTTCCACCATGCGCCGCAGCGCCAGACTGCGGCTGGCGGCAGCGCTCTGGGCGGTATCGCCGGTATACATTTTCAGCTGACCGGTCACCGAGGAGAACCGCCGGTACATGATCTGCTGCACACTGCCGTAGTAGCTGCGGGTATAGCTGTACAAAAACATTGCCTCGGCCAGCAGCACCACCAGTACGGTGATGAGCAGGTTGCCCCGCAGCCAGCGGCGGGTGATACCGCTTCGCATAACAGTGTCCTCCTTTCGGTGAGTATCGATAATAAAAAGATATTTTTTGTGATTCAGGAAAGTCCGTAGGACTTTTCTGAATCACATTTTTACTCTTCCCACCGGTAGCCATAGCCCCACACGGTCATGATGTGGGTGGGGTGGCTGGGCTCGTCCTCCACCTTCATGCGCAGGCGGCGGATGTTCACATCCACGATCTTTACATCGCCGAAGTAGTTCTCGCCCCAGACCCCTTTCAGGATCTTTTCGCGCACCAGCGCAGTGCCCGGGTTGCGGAAGAACAGCTCCATGATCTGGAACTCTACCTGTGTCAACTCAATGGGCTGACCGGCCTTCAGCAGCACGCGGCGGTTCTCGTCCAGCACAAACTCGCCGCTGGTCAACGTGCCCAGTGGGGTGTTCCCGTTGCTGTCCTCCTCCTTGGTGCGGATCACCCGGCGGCACAGCGCCTCCACACGCGCCAGCAGCTCGCTGACGCTGAAAGGCTTGGTCATATAATCGTCTGCGCCGATGGACAAACCGCGGATCTTATCCTGCTCCTGCCCCTTGGCGCTGAGGATGATGATGCCGATCTGCTGGTCGGTGCGGCGGATGGTCTCGCACAGCGAGAACCCGTTCATGCCCGGCAGCATCACGTCCAGAATGGCGGCATCACAGCCGGGCTTCTGTGCCAGCAGCGGCAGGGCGGCTTCGGCGCTTTCGGCCTCCACCACCTCCATCCCCGCATGGCGCAGGTTCAGGGCGATCATATCGCGGATATTAGCTTCATCTTCTACAACAAGCACTCGTACCATGCAGCATCCTCCATTCCTTAATTCAGCAGATACAACGCCTTGGAAAGGCGGTAGTTCGTGTCAGATAGCAAAACGTCCGGCCCCATTCTGGCCTGCACCTGACGGGACGCTACCACGCCCAGCCGGGTCCAGCCGGTGGAGTTGGCCGAGGTACTTGCCAGCCGTACCGTCAGCACCAGCTGATCCTCGTCCACCGTGCGCAGCTCCACTGCGCCGTCAAATTCCTCGCTGTCGGTCAGCTTCAGGTTGCCCTCCCACTCGGCGGGCAGCTCGATATAACAGTTGGTCTCCTCGTCCAGCAGGCCAAAGCTTTTTTCCGGGTGGCTGCTGGTGTAGTCCATCCAGACGATAAAGTCCATGCGGCGGCTCTGGCTCAGGTTCAGCAGACCCGCCTCGTCCGGCTGGGTGGGGATCTCCACGATGCCGTCCCCGTCCAGATCCCGGCTGACCAGCGTGGGCACGTTGCGCAAAGAGGCATTATACAGCCGCTGGCTGCTGATCCGTGTGGCGGGCACCATCTGCTGGCTAGTCTCGTCGTAGCACAGCAGCACCGAGGCCAGATTGTTGCCGGAAATGCCAGTCCAGCCGTCCAGCACCAGATAGTGCCGCCCGTCCGCGCCCGCGCCCGCCGCCACCGAGGCGCAGCCGGAAAATTTATCTGCGGAAAGGCCGTTGACCGCCACCTGCCGGAAGCTGCCCTCGCGGTCTGCGGTCAGAAGTTCGATCTGCACACTGCCGTCCTCCTGCGTGGACATCAGGATCAGATCCTGACTACTGCCGCCGGTGATATTTTCCACCAGATACTGCTCGTACTGCTGCTCCAGAATGGTGGACAGGGTGCCCTTCTGATAGGAGTACACCGCCAGATAGTGGTCATTCTGGGCAGCGGTATAGCCCACCACCAGCTGGCAGCTGTCCGTATCCTGCAATTGGGCAAGGCTGACATTCTCCACCGTTTCGGCAAGGCCCTCCACGCTCTGGCGCACCTGCCAGCTTCCGGCATCATCCCGCTGCAAAATGGCTACGCAGACGTTGGCGGTCTGGGCGGTGGTATACAGCACCGCCGCATCCTGCTGACCGTCACCGTCCAAGTCCTGCAGCACAAAGGGGGAAAGCAGCTCGCCCTGAATAGGATATTTCAGCTGGGCACTCTCCCCCAGCCAGTCGTTCAGGGCAGTTTGCAGTGCGCCGTAATCGCCGGAAAGCTTCGGGGCACGCAGCAGTTCCTCTACCTGTGCCTTTTCGTTGGCCGGCAGCACGGTCTGGCAGCTGCACAGCACAAAGCACAGCAGCGTGCACAGCACCAGCCGCAGCCTGCGGGTTTTGTTCATACCGGTCAACCTCCTTCCGGGCATAAAATGCTATTTTCAGTATACCACACTTTGCTGACACAAAAAAGGGGGTGCTTACGCGGAAGTCACCCCTTCCGTCTGCTTACTGCGTTCGCAGCCACCTTCCCCAAGGGGACGGCTTTTCGCGGTGGCGGGAAACTTTGCGGCAGCACCGAAAGGCGCCCCCTTGGGGGAGCTGGCGCGCAGCGACTGAGGGGGTAAACCGCAAAAAAAGAAACCACTGCACAAAAGCTGTGCAATGGTTTCTCTTGTTACTGTATCAAACAGTCAGAGCAGGATCAGACGAGCTCCAGAACTGCCATCTCAGCTGCATCGCCGCGGCGAGCGCCGATCTTGATGATGCGGGTGTAGCCGCCGTTGCGGTCAGCGTACTTGGGGCTGATCTCGTCAAACAGCTTCTTTGCAACATCTTCCTTGGTGATGTAGGCGTAGACCTGACGCTTGGTGTGCAGGTCGCTGGCCTTGCCAAGGCTGATCATCTTCTCGGCCATGGAACGAACGTCCTTAGCGCGAGTGACAGTGGTCTCAATCTTGCCATTCTCTAACAGGTAGGTAACCATAGCGCGCATCATAGCGTTGCGGCTGTCGCTGGTTCTACCGAGCTTTCTGGTACCGGGCATCCCGTTTCACTCCTTAAATTATTTTAGTTATTCGTCATCCGTGTTCAGCTTGAAGCCGAGGGAGTCCAGCTTAGCCATGACTTCCTCCAAGCTCTTGCGACCGAGGTTACGGACCTTCATCATCTCGTCCTCGCTCTTGCTGACCAGATCTTCCACCGTGTTGATCCCTGCGCGCTTCAGGCAGTTGAAGGAACGCACGCTCAGATCCAGCTCTTCGATGGTCATCTCCAGAGCCTTCTCCTTGTCGTCGTTGGTCTTCTCTACCATGATCTCAGCGCCGGCGGCCTCGTCAGACAGGTTGACGAACAGGTTCAGGTGCTCGGTCAGCACACGGGCAGCCAGAGAAACGGCTTCCTGTGCGTTGATCGTGCCATCGGTCCAAACCTCGATGGTCAGCTTGTCGTAATCAATGGCCTGTCCAACACGGGTGCTCTCGACGTTATAATTCACCTTGAGCACAGGGGTGTAAATGCTGTCAACGGGAAGGGTGTTGATATCGTTCTTCTCGATGATAGCCTGTTTGTTGCGCTCTGCGGGCACATAGCCGCGACCCTTGTCGAAAGTCAGCTCCATAACGAGCTTGGCACCCTCGCCCAGAGTTGCAATGTGCCACTCAGGGTTCAGAATTTCGATGTCGTCGCCCTGCTTGATGTTGTCAGCAGTGACCTCACAGGGACCAACTGCCTCAACACGCACTGTCTTCGGACCATCGGTGTACAGCTTTGCAGCGATACCCTTCAGGTTCAGGACAATTTCGGTAACGTCTTCCTTGACGCCCTCAATGGTGGAGAACTCGTGGACCACACCGTCAATCTTGACGCTGGTCACGGCGACACCGGGCAGAGAGGAAAGAAGCACACGACGCAGGCTATTGCCCAGTGTGATGCCAAAGCCACGCTCCAGAGGTTCTGCCACGAATTTGCCGTAGCGGCCGTCCGGGGACAGGCTTGCCGTTTCGATCTTGGGACGTTCAATCTCCATCATATCTATGCCCTCCTTGTCAAACCGGTGTTTCCACCGGCCCATTATTGAATTCTTTCAAAAAAGAATGCGAAAGCGTACCATCCAAAAGGAAGGCACGGCCTTCTTAATGGATTACTTGGAGTACAGCTCGACGATGAGGTGCTCTGCGACTTCGTAGTCGATATCGCTGCGCTCGGGCAGCTTAGCGACAACGCCCTTCAGAGAACCGGTCTCGCGGTTCAGCCATGCGGGCAGAGCCACGACGGGAGCCTCGGCACCGGTCAGCTTTGCAAACTTTGCAGAGCTGCGGCTGGACTCGCGCACTTCGATCACATCGCCGGCCTTCACCTGGTAAGAGGGGATGTTGACCTTCTTGCCGTTGACGGTGAAGTGAGCGTGAGACACCAGCTGACGAGCATCGCGGCGGGTCTGAGCAAAGCCCAGACGGAACACGACGTTGTCCAGACGGCACTCCATGATCTGGAGCAGGTTCTCACCGGTCTTGCCAGGGCGAGACTCTGCCTTCAGGTAAGCGTTGTGGAACTGCTTCTCCAGAACGCCGTAAATGAACTTGACCTTCTGCTTCTCCTTCAGCTGAGATGCGTACTCAGACTGCTTCTTGCGGACGTTGCCGTTGGAGTTGCGGGTGGTATTCTTCTTTGCATAGCCCATGACCGCAGGAGAAATGCCCAGGGCCTTGCAACGCTTTGCGATAGGCTGCGTATTCTTTGCCATAATTCAATTTCCTCCTTCGATCAGACACGACGGCGCTTCGGGGGACGGCAGCCGTTGTGGGGGATGGGAGTCACGTCCTTGATCAGGGTGACTTCCAGACCGGTAGCCTGCAGCGCACGGATAGCGGACTCGCGGCCAGCGCCGGGGCCCTTGACGTAAACTTCAACAGTCTTCATGCCGTGCTCGATCGCAGTCTTAGCTGCGGTCTCGGCAGCGGACTGAGCTGCGAACGGGGTGCTCTTGCGGCTGCCACGGAAGTTCAGGGAGCCAGAGGAGCACCAAGACACTGCATTACCCTGCAGGTCGGTGATGGTAACGACAGTATTGTTGAAGGTAGACTGGATGTGAGCCTGACCAGCAGCAATGTTCTTGCGCTCTTTCCGCTTCATGCGGACATTTGCGCCCTTCTTGGCGTTATTTGCACTTGCCATTTCTCAAATCCTCCTTACTTCTTCTTGTTTGCGACAGTGCGCTTGGGACCCTTGCAGGTACGAGCATTGGTCTTGGTGCGCTGGCCGCGGCAGGGCAGATTCTTGCGATGGCGGGTGCCACGGAAGGACTGGATCTCGACCAGACGCTTGATGTCCAGAGCCACGTTGCGGCGCAGGTCGCCTTCAACGAGGATGTTTGCCTGATCGATGTAGTCACGGATCTTAGCCTCTTCGTCCAGAGTCAGATCCTTGACGCGGGTATCGGGGTTGATGCCAGTTGCTTCCAGGATCTTGTTAGCAGTGGTCTGGCCGATACCATAAACGTAGGTGAGACCCACCTGAACGCGCTTCTCGCGGGGCAGGTCAACGCCGGCAATACGTGCCATAGTAGTTTCCTCCAAAAATCATCCCATGTCAGTGTCGGGGTCTGCGCCGGGACTCTACGCACTTGACCCCCAGGCGCCCGAATTAGCCCTGGCGCTGCTTATGCTTGGGGTTCTGGCAGATGACCATCACGCGGCCTTTGCGGCGGATGACCTTGCACTTTTCGCAGATGGGTTTCACGGAAGGCTTGACCTTCATGATGTTGAACCTCCTTTTGGTTGATGCCCTGACGCTTATTTGGAGCGCCAGGTGATGCGGCCCTTAGAAAGATCATAGGGTGACATTTCCACGGTTACCTTGTCCCCGGGCAGGATACGGATGAAATTGGTCCGCAGCTTGCCGGAGATGTGCGCTAAGAGGATGTGACCGCTGGGAGTGAGCTTCCCGGTGTTCTTATCCTCGCTCAACATTTCCACCTTAAAGATGGCGTTGGGCATGGCTTCACGCACAATGCCTTCGATCTCGATGACGTCTTCTTTAGACAAGCTATTTGCCTCCTCATTGGATCTGCTCAGTTTGTCATAATTGAGCATCGGTGCTCCCGCTCCAAAAACAGAAAGCACTGCATTCTTCCGTGCCTGCGCCCGTTTTTGTGCAGTTTGCCGCTTCTCTTTTCAAGAGCTTTCACGCCGATTCCCAGACGGACAGGTGGCGATGAGCGCCACATACTTCATCTCCTGCGGCACAAAATCCGCAAAACGGGCAGACTAAGCCTGTCCGTCGAGGAAGTATCTGGCTTCCACAGCCATTTATAGATTATACACCTTTTGTTGTCAATTTGCAAGAGGTTTTTTCCGTATTTCCGATAAAAAATTATTCTGTATAAAAGCTCTTTTCCGTCCCGTCCTCCTTTCGCGTTTCTCCACCGTGAAGGTGAAACTTTTTCACGAAAACTTGTCACAATTGCACAAATTGCAGGAGTGAAAAGAGAAAGAAGCCGCCGCACATCATCCGTGCAGCGGCTCCTTTATAAAGGTTGCTTACTTCAGGCTGAAGGTGGCCGGGTCAAAATCCGGATCATCCCAGCTGCGGGTCATGATCTCGGTGCGGTCCTTCAGGATGGCGATAGAGTGCTCAAAGTGAGCAGCCAGTCCGCCGTCCTTGGTCTTGACAGTCCAGCCGTCGCTGAGCTGCTTGATCTTGTAGTCGCCCTGACAGATCATCGGCTCAATGGCGATGGTCATGCCGGGCACAAGACGGGGCCCTCGGCCCTGATGGCCGTAGTTGGGCACCTCGGGGTCCTCGTGCAGTTCCTTGCCGGTGCCGTGACCCACAAAGTCACGCACCACAGAGAAGCCCGCGTCCTCACAGTAGCTCTGCACGGCGTAGCCGATATCACCGATGCGGTTGCCCGCCACGGCCTGCCCGATGCCCTTGTACAGAGAAGCCTTGGTCACCTCCAGCAGGCGCTGGGCTTCCAAGTCCACCTTGCCCACCGCGTAGGTGCAGGCGTTGTCGCCGTTGAAGCCGTCCACCTTGGCACCGGTGTCGATGCTCACGATGTCACCCGGGCGGATGACGATATCGTGAGAGGGGATGCCGTGGATGACGGTATCGTTCAGGCTGATGCAGGCTGTACCGGGAAAACCGTACAGACCCTTGAAGTTGGGGATGCCGCCGTGCTTCACGATGAAGTCGTAGATCAGCTTGTCCAGCTCCCAAGTGGTCATGCCTGCTTCGATGTGCTCTCCGCCGTACTTCAGGGCAGCTGCGCTCAGGGCGTTTGCCCGGCGCATACCGTCCAGCTCTTTTGCATTTTTGATCTGAATCACGCTTATGCCTCCAAAGCCTTCATGACTTCAGCCGTAGTCTCCTCGATGGAGGGGCAGAACTTGATCTCTGCCAGCTTGCCGCGGGTGCGGTAGAACTCCACCAGCGGCTCGGTCTGCTCATGGTAGGCTTTCAGACGATCCAGCACGGTTGCGGGCTGGTCGTCCTTGCGGATGACGGTCTTGCCGCCGCACAGGTCGCAGACGCCCTCCACCTTGCTCTTCTTGTTCAGGATGTGGTAGCTTGCGCCGCACTTCTCGCAGACGCGGCGGCCGCTCATGCGCTCCACGATCACGCTGTCCTCAACCTGCAGTTCCAGCACCTTGTCGATGCGGATGCCCATGGTCTCGATGGCCTCTGCCTGCGCAATGGTGCGGGGCACGCCGTCCAGAATGAAGCCGTTGGCGCAGTCAGCCTGTGCCAGACGCTCCTTCAGGATGCCGATGATGACTTCATCGGGCACCAGTGCACCGGCGTCCATAAAGCTCTTGGCCTTCAGACCCATCTCGGTGCCCTCCTTGACAGCAGCACGCAGGATGTTGCCGGTGCTGATGGAAGGGATGTTCAGCTTTGCGCAGATGATCTCGGCCTGCGTGCCTTTGCCTGCGCCGGGTGCGCCCAACAGGATCAGATTCATAGGATCGCTTCCTTTCTTTTTGTCGAGGGTTAAAGACGTACCGTACAAAAGCAAAAAAGCACTGAAAAGTATGAGCGTACTCTCCTTTCCAGTGCTTTCTTACATCTTTATTGCTTCAGATCAGCCAAGGAAACCCTTGTGGTTGCGCATAGTCATAAAGCTATCGAGGCTGCGGGTGGTATCCAGTGCCACACCAACCACGATCAGCAGGCTGGTACCGCCCAGCTGAATGCTCATACCGGTCAGGTTGCCCAGAATGATCGGCAGTACAGCCACCGCAGCCAAGAAGATAGAACCGATGAGGGTGATCTTGTTCAGGGTGCGGGTGATGAAATCGCTGGTCGGCTTGCCGGGACGGAAGCCGGGGATCGAGCCGTTGTTGCGGCGCAGATTGTTGGCGATCTCAACGGGGTTGTACTGGATGGCCACATAGAAGTAGTTGAATGCCAAAATCAGCAGCAGGTAGATCACAACGTACAGCCAGGAGGTGTAGTTGAAGGTATGGAAGAACGCATACCAGACCGGGTGAGCGGTCTGATCGATCTGCAAAAAGCTGCCGATAGTGCCCGGGATGGACACCAGAGCCGAAGCGAAGATGATGGGCATAACGCCGCTCATGTTCAGCTTCAGGGGCAGATAGCTGTTCTGGCCGCCCATCTGCTTCCGACCCACCACACGCTTGGCGTACTGGATGGTGATGCGGCGCTCTGCGTTGGTCATGACCACCACAAAGACCACAGCGACCAGTGCCAGGATCACCAGAACGGGCAGCAGGATGTAGAACTGAGGCTCGCCGGCCGCTGCGCGGGTCAGCAGACCCGTGACAGAGGTGTACAGCGAGGACCAGTTGGAAACGATGGAGGCAAAGATCAGAAGGGAGATACCGTTGCCGATACCCTTGTCATCGATCTGCTCGCCCGCCCAGGTGATCAGCTGAGCACCTGCAACGAAGGTGGCGATGATGACCACAGCGGCGAACACGCCGGCTGCGCCGGAAACATACTTCAGTGCGCCCATATTGCGGATCACGAAGTAGTAGCCAATGCTCATGATCAGAGCGACCACGGCACCGGCGTACCGGTTGATCTGCTGCAGCTTCTGCTGGCCGTCTGCTTCCTTTGCCAGATTTTCCAGCGCAGGAATGGCCACAGTCAGCAGCTGCACAATAATAGAGGCGTTGATATAGGGTGTCACACCTAACGCGAAGAGCGTGCATCTTGCCAGTGCGCCGCCGCTCATCATATTGAGGTACGAGAGCATATCGCCGTTTGCAAACATCTGCGTCAGTGCAGAGCCGGAAACGAACGGCACGGGGATGGCACAGCCAAGACGGTAAACCACGAGGATCGCCAGCGTGAACAGAAGACGATTTTTAAGCTCGGGGATCTTCCATGCGTTACGGAATGTCTGGAACACCTTACATCACCTCAGCCTTTCCGCCTGCCTTCTCGATTTTCTCTTTGGCAGAAGCGGAATAGGCTGCGGCCTTCACGGTCAGAGCCTTGGTCAGCTCGCCGTTGCCCAGAACCTTAACGCCGTCCAGAGTCTTCTTGACCAGACCCTTAGCCTTCAGAGCCTCGGTATCGACGACATCGCCGGCATTGAAAGCAGCCTCCAGATCAGCCACGTTGACGATGGCATACTGGGTAGCAAAGATGTTGTTAAAGCCAACCTTAGGCAGGCGGCGTGCCAGAGGCATCTGACCGCCCTCAAAACCAGCGTGCTTCACGCCGGAACGGGCCTTCTGGCCCTTGCTGCCGAAGCCGGCAGTCTTGCCATTGCCGGAGCCAATGCCGCGGCCCTTGCGGGTCACAGGCTTGTTGGCGCCCTTGCTGGCGTGCAATTCATGAAGCTTCATTGTGCGTATACCCCCTGCTATTAGGCTTCGGTGACGCTGAGCAGGAAGCCGATCTTTGCGATCTTGCCCTGCGTAGCGGCGTTGTCAGGCTGAACGGTAACGTCGCCCGGCTTCTTCAGGCCCAGAGCCTCAGCGGTAGCGATCTGCTTAGCGCCGCGGCCGATCAGGCTCTTCTTCAGCTCGATCTTGAGCATCTTATCTGCCATGGTTAGTTACCTCCTTAACCCAGAATTTCTTTCACGGTCTTGCCGCGCTTCTCAGCGACAGACTCGGCGCTGACCAGACCGCACAGACCTGCAAAGGTAGCAGCAACAACGTTGATGGGGTTGTTGGAACGCATAGACTTCGCACGAACGTCCTTGATGCCAGCAGCCTCAATGACGGCACGCACGGGGCCGCCGGCGATCATACCGGTACCGGGTGCAGCCGGCTTGAGCAGAACAGCGCCTGCGCCGTACTTGCCGACGATCTCGTGGGGGATGGTGGTGCCCTTCAGGGCAACCTTGTGCATGTTCTTCTTGGCAGCGGCCTCACCCTTGCGGATAGCCTCGGGAACTTCACCGGACTTGCCGATGCCGTAGCCGATGGTGCCCTTGCCGTCGCCAACGACAACCAGAGCAGCAAACTTCATGATGCGGCCGCCCTTGACAGTCTTGGAAACGCGGTTGATAGACACAACCTTGGTGATCATGCCGTCGTCTTCACGGTTTCTCATAGCCATAATGTGTTTCCTCCTCTCATTACAGCTTCAGGCCGCCCTCACGGGCGCCATCAGCCAGGGCCTTAACACGGCCATGATAAACGTAGCCACCACGGTCGAACACGACCTCGGTGATGCCCTTTTCCAGAGCCTTTGCTGCAACCTTCTTGCCGATCTCAGCAGCGGCCTCGACGTTGCCGCCGTTGCCGTTGAAGTCCTTGTCCATAGTGGACGCCGACACCAGAGTAACGCCCTGCTCATCATCGATGATCTGAGCGTAGATGTGCTTGGCGGAGCGGAAAACATCCAGGCGAGGACGTGCTGCGGTGCCGCTGATCTTGTTGCGAACGCGGCGATGACGACGAAGACGAGCTTCGTTCTTGTCGATCTGCTTAACCATTGTCTTTCACTCCTTACCTTATTTCTTGCCCTTACCGGCCTTGCCTTCTTTGTGCTTGACGACCTCGCCAGCGTAGCGGATGCCCTTGCCCTTGTACGGCTCAGGCGGCTTCTTGCCGCGGATCTCTGCAGCATACTGGCCGACCTTCTGCTTGTCGATACCGGTAACAGAGAAGTGGTTGGGATCCTGCCACACAATGGTGCAATCCTCGGTATCGGGGATATTCACCTGATGAGAGAAGCCCAGGTTCATGACCAGGTTGGAGCCCTGCTTCTGGCAGCGCATACCAACGCCAACGATCTCCAGCTTCTTCTCGTAGCCGTTCACAACACCGTTCACCATGTTTGCGATGTTGGTACGGGTCAGGCCGTGCAGGCTGCGGGCCTTGGGTTCGTCATTGGGGCGGGTAACCAAAACCTCATTGCCCTCGACCTTAACGGTCATCAGGGGATGATAGTTGGAATTCAGGCTGCCCTTGGGGCCCTTGACGGCGACAGTGTGTGCTGCCTCATCGACAGTGACAGTAACGCCGGCAGGAATGACGATGGGTTTTCTTCCAATTCTCGACATTGTCTTTTACCCCTTTCTTACCACACGTAGGCCAGGACTTCGCCGCCGACGTGCTCAGCACGTGCAGCCTTGTCAGTCATGATGCCCTTGGAGGTGGAAATGATTGCGGTGCCCAGGCCCTTCATGACCTTGGGCATATCCTCGCAGTTGGTGTAGATGCGCAGGCCGGGCTTGGACACGCGGCGCAGGCCGGAGATAACCTTCTCCTTGCCGGCGTTGTACTTCAGGGTGATGCGGATGGTGCCCTGAGTACCGTCGTCAACGACCTGGAAGGACTTGATGTAGCCCTCGTCCAGCAGGATCTGAGCGATGCTCTTCTTCATGTTGGAAGCGGGGACATCCACAGTGTCATGACGGGCACTGTTTGCGTTGCGGATGCGGGTGAGCATATCCGCAATGGGGTCAGTGATATGCATAGTGTAAATCCTCCTGATTTAGAGTTACGGTCATGGACCGTTTAGGTCACGAGGTATCAGTGCCAATTTGGAACGTGCCCACACGCGTGTGAACACGCGTAATTGACACTGACCTTTCGCGATCCTTTATCGCCAGAACGTCCATATCGCAACGTTCGTGGTTATGAGTTTGTTTCGGAGGCTCAAGCTCCGAGGTGTCGGGCTGTTGAAAAACTTCAACAGCAGGTCCTTCTTGAGATTTTTTCGTTAGACGAAGCGAAGCGACGCCGGCGTACTTTG
>ENA-UADF01000264-UADF01000264.1-human-gut-metagenome-genome-assembly--contig:-NODE-264-length-14114-cov-5.137421_pt1 | contig 14114 bp, 27 predicted proteins | sample MGYA00244222_ERZ654245 | MGnify/ENA primary metagenome ERZ654245 (study PRJEB26926, sample SAMN06165019) | human gut metagenome | biome: ENVO:00009003; feature: ENVO:2100002; material: ENVO:00002003...
ATACGAGATTCATGAGCGTCTCGTGGGCTCGGAGATGTGTATAAGAGACAGGACTTGGCTTTCGGAGACAAGTTCTTGCAAAAGCCACCTAGTTCAGATGTAACGATTGATACTATTTTTTCCACTTCAGAATACGCCCGTCGTATCTTGTGGAAGAGTTATCAATATCTTCCTTATGGAATGGAAACTTCAGGTTATTGGACGCAAATGTGGTTGGGGACTCTTGAAGGTTTGACAGATTTGAACTATGATAACGTAGGTTATTCTGGATTAGCTAAAGTTTATTATCCGGGTAATTATAATGCTTCTATAGAAGATAGAAAAAACAAAGAAAAAAATAAAACAAAATCAGAAAATGAACAGAATAACAAAAATAAGAGAAGAAATAGGAGGAAAACAGGTTGATTTGACCTTTTACGGGCGCTTTTGCAGCCTTATCGAAGGTGATAGGAAGATAATACTAAGGGCAATAAAAAACGGTCGTAAGAAGGGCGTAATTGGGGCCATTCAGCCTGGGAGACATGATAGAATTTGGACCACATGGTCTGTCGCTTTTGATGATCTGAAGGTAGGGGATACGGTAGAGTTCAGTACATCTGGAAAATACAATCCCGGATTTCATGCTACGGAAAAGTATGTAGGGTGTGTAGAATGGATAAAAGGATCGGAATGTGCGATAAAAACCGGTAAGGGAATAGCAGTAGTATTAATTAAACACGTAGAAAGGATAGTAAAATGATGGGGTTGAGAGAATTTGTAGAACTTTTTGACAAGAATGAAGTAAAGAACTTGTTTAAAGCGTTAGATTTATGTATGGAATATGTAAGATTAGATTTACATGTGTTTAATGTAGGAGCTCATGTAACATGTTCATACAGTAATGATCTTGAATCGCTTTCACAGGCAGAAGGTTGTAATGTGAATATGATAATAGAGGTGCCTCGCTTATTCGAAGCGTTCATGGAATACGCTTCACCGGAAATGAAGTTGTATTATGAAAAACTAACAGAGACAGTATAATATGAAAGAGGAAGTAGAACGGATAAAGAGGTTGGTTGGCATAGATCATAATAGATGGGAGCAGCCTTGTACATGTGATAAATGCAAGAACATGTGTGAGGTTCCTTGTATTGGTACGCCAAAAGACATAGAAGCTATCATAGATGCCGGATACGCTGACAGGCTAAAAGAAACAATGTGGATGGTAGGGTATCTTGCAGTGAAAGAAAAACCAATAGCGATGATCCAGCCGACAGTGAAAGATGGGTGGTGCGCATTCCGCCGGCCGGACGGTCTCTGCGAGCTGCATGACCGTGCCGAAGGGGTTCTGGCTTCTTGTAAGGTGGTTGAAGAAGACAATGTTCCAACATACGAAACATCCGTACTTAGAGCAGTAGCTCATGAGTGGGTTAAAGTGGAGAACTTTGGAGATGTAATGAGGGTCGTTTTTAAATTTTTGCATGAAAATGAACGTAGAAAATGAATTAGATAAAGTAGTTAAGATCCTAAAAGAAAAAGGATTTGTGGTATATAGAAAGGGAGGAAAGGAACCGGGTGTATTTTACGCCAAAGAAGGTGATAAACGAATAGGATTCGTTTATCCCAACAACGGATATATATACGACAGGATAAAAATGTGGTCTTTTTCAAGGGTGTATAAACCACATAAGAAAACCGGGTCTTCGTGTTTAATGTGTGTCAGCGACGAATTTACTATAGAGAATGCGGTTAAGAACATAGAGGATAGACTGTGGGTAAATTATATAAAAGACGGTAACAGAAAACGACCAGAAGAATATAAAAATATAAGAGAATTTGTTGGTAGCTTCACTAAATTCTACAGCTCTGTAGAATTAGTTGAGGTTAAGTAGTTTTCCATGTAAGTTAGTTGCCGGCACTGGTCTGTGAAGATAGGTGTCGTTTTTTTTAAGAAAGGAGGATAAAGATGGAGAAAAGAGACAAGGAAATGCCTTACGAGGTAGTCATACAGGAAAGAAAAAGAGTGGATTTATACGGTAATGTAGTATATTATATCTTAAAATATAAAGACATGGAAGACGATCTTATTACAACAAAAGAAGTAGGCGATTATCGCATTAAAGTGTATTATTGTCATGATTCAGAATGCCCTATAACTAATTGGGGTTTGTTTGGGTCATTCTTTTTTGAATACTCTGATACGCATCGATTGCATGATGAATGCAATTGGAAAACTTTCTTCTACGATAACAAGCATGATCTTAGAGATGTTATTGATGCTATTGTAATGAAGCATATAAAACAGAAAGACATTGTAAAATATTTAAAGAAAGGGGAAGCGAATGAGATCTCATTTACATACAACAGAGGTGACAATGTATGGGAGTTGAAGCATAAGACAAGTCCATATATAGGTCAAGAGTTTTTTCCAAGTGATTTGACGGACTTTGATTACAGAGGAGAATTAATAGAGGATCTGGATGACGAAGATTTGTTAGATATCATATCCAAATACGGAAAAGATGTGGTGGCTATAGAGTGGTCAACAAGGGGTTATAGTCAAGGTGATTATATAAAAGGGATAGCATACGCTACAAAAGAAAAATATGATAATGAAGTCTGCGACAAAGAAGGAGATTGGAAAGAAGATTGTGCCAAGATTATAGATGATGAAGTAAAGTCCATAGGTATGTGGATGTGGGGAGATGTAAAAGGGTACGTTCTTGAAAAGAAGGTAGCATTTACCAAGAAATACAAAGACGAATCAAGGGAGGATGAAGATTGTGAAGAATGGGAAGAGGTTGATTCTTGCTGGGGATGTTACGAGGAGACAGATGAATTGATAAAGGAAGTCATGATAGAGAATGGCTTAGAAGAATAGGTTATAATGGCTGATAGTGACGGACGCCACAGGAGACAGGTGGGTAAAGTGCGAAGAGCTCCGGTTCAGGGGAGACGGGGCCTGCTTTGCGTGGCGTAAGGCTACAGTAGATGAAATTGTTGAACATTTTAAAAAACAGATAATTATGGGATATATATGTACAAGATGTGGTGGAACAAATGTCGCCTGTGAAGCTATAGTAAATCCGAATACCGGAAAAATAATAGATTATTTTGATGGAGCTTTCATGCATGCTATTTGCAGTGATTGTGAAAACGAGGTAGTGATATCTAATGTTGAAGGAGTCAAATATGAAATTGATTTAAGATTCCTTGAATTTGTAGAAAGAACAGGTAAGGAGCCTGAATACGTAGAATGTCAGATTGTGTGGAAAGAAACAGGAGACGATAAAAGAGTGACAATCAAACTATCGCTGAGTATCAACGATGATGATAATGATAATGTTTTTTATTATTGTAATGGGATAGAATCGTTTCAGCAGCTTGCTGAATACGGAATGAGGGAATTTATTGTGACATATTGTTGGAGTTTCTTTTAAATAACATGCCTTATGAAAACACAAGAAGAATATGCCCGTGAGATTGACGAGATCGTTCTAAGGGATGTAGAAAGTTGCCAAAGTGATTGGTTTAATATTGATAAAGAGATATTTATGCGGCCAGAGAATAAGAACAAGACATTCATCTTAGGGACCCGGAAGACCGGATGTGATTTAATAATACTGGGTGGCACTAATTGTGATGAAGGTAGTATGGATTGGCTTTTTGGGAGTCTTGGCAATGAAAACTTCTATGTATGCCAGCCAGTATCTTTCTATAAATCACAACGAGAAATCCAGAAAGTAAATCCGCTTTATGCTTTCAAGGTGGCCACTGCTTATTTTAGAGAACAAGGGAAGGTTCCGGTATTTGAAGATAGTAACTGTAGATTAATAAAACTATGAGCATAAAAGTAATAAGATACAGGTTGCCATCTTATTGGGCTTGTCCGTTAATCAATGATGATTACACTGGATTAACGGATGAAGAATGTGAGGAAATTCATAAAATACAAGATATGGAAAGATTGAATTTTGAAACATTGTTTCGTATCGTAAGATGGGATTACAACCGTTGCTTTAAGGATGAATCACTGGACAAGGATTTGTTCGTAGAAAAATACGGACGGGTAATGGGTGAACATTATTATAACAAGTTTGTCCATGAATTTGACGGAAATATCCTGAAGATGGTTGGTTACTTCAGAGGTTCCGAAAAAGAGGGGCAAGTCTTCTGCGATATGATAACCGAACGCATTGAAAAATATGAACAAAGAGAATCATATAATAGAAGCAAGTTAAACAATTAAAAACATACTTATATGAACAATTCAATGGTCGCTCACTTATGGGCAAACGAAAAGCAAGAATCAGCGCATGGTAGTAACTTCTATTTTGAAGGTGAAAGTATTTATTCCTATGGAAGACATTTTGAGGTCGGAAGAATCGTGCGAAACAAGCGTGGAGAAAAGGCGTATTTGATTAATGATACATACTATTCTTCTACTACAAGCAAGCATCAATATTATGTTCGTGAAGCAATACCAACTGGTTCAAAGGTGTTCTATGTTGAATGTAATATGTCATATTGTATCGGTAACATGCTCTTTGTTACCAATATGTTGGAATCCATTAAAGATGCTATTGAAAAATACAAAAAAGCAAGAACCGAATTGTCCTATCGAGATATTTGGGAAACGTTTAAAAATCTGATGGATTATATTGAGTTCTTCGATATGGGGACTCCCCGGCGTCTTCTTAAAAAGAGCGCAAACGAATGGCTTGGAACTAACCATGAATTATCACGGAAATCAGATAAGATTAAACGTGAGTATGTCCGTGAATTGAAACACATTTTCCAGATATTGTTGAATCATCAAGCACTGGAAGTCCTTGGAACCGTTAATGTGATTGTAGATGAAGTTTGCGGGGAAGGTACATGGATTAAGTATTCAGAAAGATCTGAAAGATGGAGAAAGGGTGAGGAAGAAAGAGAAAGAATAAAATTAGAGAGATTAAGAAAGGAAGAAGAAGCCCGTTACAAGGATTTTGATGAAAAACTGGAAGAGTGGAAGTCAGGAGAAATAAATTTCTTGAATACACCTTTCTATATTCCTGGTGAAAAACCTAACGCCTGGATCCGTATAAAAAGAAATATTATTGAGACAAGTAAACAGATAAAGATTGGAGTAGCAGAAGCCAGAAAACTGTGGCGGGCTGTGTCGGCAATGCACCGGGGCGCCGAGTTTCGGCACGGTCTGGTGGAGGACGTCACCGGTCACCAGTGGAGTCTAAATCGGTACGAAAACGATTTGCTAACCGCTGGATGTCATAGGATAGCATATGACGAAATGGAGAGAATAGCAAAACAACTGGGATGGGTTTAAGTAACTCATCTTATTTCATAACAACTAAAAAATAAGAAAAATATGGAAAATTCAATTATTGTTCCGTTTGATTTAAATACGGCGAGAAAAATTAAAAGCGGAGAAATAGAAGGTTCAGTATTAATTGGTAATATTAAAATAGAATTTGTATATGAGTCAAAAGACTGTGCAGATCGTTATAATTTACTTTTTGTAAAAAAAAGATGAATCTGGGATAAGTGCTATATATGCCGATACAGAAGGTCGTACTTTTTTCAACAACGTTCTGGAATTGGAAGTAGAGGCTGGAGCGTATTTTAAGAAAGGAGATGTATTAATAAGCACGCTTGGGAACCCATTTATATATAATGGTATTATTAATAGAGAAGGAGATATGGGATGCATATATGGTATATCGGCATATGGCGAGATTACATCTGAAGAAGCTCCAATATGGACAAGTGTGTGTGGTGAGGATAAATCCAAGTATGTTAGATTAGCCACAGAGGAAGAGAAAAAATCTTTTGCTGAAAGAATTGCTAATACAGAAAACCTTAAAAAAGCAGGAATAATAAAACAATATCTAAGTGAGTACGAATACTTGCTGACTAAAGAAAAGAAATGCGATTTTAAGCCATTCGATCAAGTCTTGGTGAGAGCAAGCAATTTGGAAAATTGGAATCTACACTTATTTGCCAGAGTAAGAGAAGAAGAATATAAATATGAATGCTTGGGAGGTTTGAGATACAAAGAGTGTATCCCATACCAAGGAAATGAGCATCTTTTAGGAACTAATAAAAGCAAATAAGATCATGGAACAGAGAACAGCAACAATTCCGTTTGATTTAGAAACGGCGAAAAAAATAAACATAGGGGAAATAGCAGGTCGTATTGTGACAGAGAAAGGACAAAATAGAGCAGAAATCGTATATGAAGACAATTCGTCAAATTGTCCGTTATTGGTTGTAATTCATTCGATTTCTGTATCGGCAGACTGGTTTTCTGCTACAGGAAAAGCACTTAGTAGCGCAAATCGACTCCTTCTTGAAGTTCCAGAATATACTACGTTTAAAGATGGAGAGGTGTTAAGTAATAAAGATGGTAGCTATATCTTTATTTTAAATACACATGGGAAATATTTAACGTCTTTTTATGCCTCTTTAAATCAAAAAGGTATTCTTAAAATAGAAGATGGTTTATCTGCTTGGGAAAATAAGATAGAAAAATACAGATTTGCCACTGAATCCGAAAGACAAAAGTTGGTTGACGCATTAAAGGCAAGCAAAGAACCTGAAGCTAAAGAGTATCTGAAACGCTTCTTTGGGATTGAAGAAAAGCTGAAATATGATTTTAAGCCGTTTGACAAAGTGCTGGTAAGAAAAGAAGGAAATAAAAAATGGAATATCAGTTTGTTTGCAAGGGAAATTGTGGACGATTATAATGGATTGCCTTATAAGTACGAATGTTCCAATGGAACATTATGGGATTATTGTATTCATTTTGAGGGTAATGAATGTCTTTTAGGAACTACTGAAAATCCAGAAAAATGAAAATGGTAAAATTATCTGATTTTTATCCTTATGACAGAAACAAAGGAGGGATACAGGAATTGCATCATAAAATTGAGTCCAAAACACTTCAGTATTGGGGTGAAGATAGTGGTATTCTGATCGGCATCACTCCGATATATAAGAGACGTTTGTGGAGTAAAGAAGTAAATGTTATAAATGATAAACAATAAATATGAAAACAAGAACATACGAAGGGGTGCAGCACGGAGACTGGGTAAGATGTGTCTTATGTGGAGCACAAATGCTTCTTCCATGTGGAGCTGACAAATGCCCGGAATGTAGCAGTGAAGGTACTTTAACGTGGGTAGATGAAGATAAGCAAGAAATGGATGCTAAACATCTGGATTGTCTTGTTCCAATACGCAAATTGGAGTTACAAGAATATCTGTCCCCAGAAATTTTGAAAATGGAACATATATGAAAATAGAATACATACAAAATGTAAATGCAGTGCAGTCACTATCAGATTTGATAATGGAGCTTCGAATAGCATGTTTTGGGAAACATTTGAAAAATTGGATTTGGATGCTGGTGATGCCACATGGCTTCACCAGTCCTGCTGCTGCGACCACTGCGTCAACCATTTGGGGATCGACTTATGCGATTGTGGATCAGAACATAAGGTAGGAGAATGTGAATGTGGATCCCAAAAGGCGCATGATACATTAGGGATTAAATATGATTCGTTTGAAGCAATATTAAAAAACTTTGGATAATGGATATAGTAAGCAAATACACCGCCTTGTTAGGACAACAGAAGCTAAAAGAATCATTTGTGAAAGATTTGGAGCTTGTATTATCAAGAAAAAATCCTAATATAGAAAAAGGGAAACTTAATTTCATTCGTTATTCAGAAATGAAAAATTGGAGCGTAAGAGAGTTGTTTGGTGAAGACTTGGAACAAGCTGATAGGGCTTTAATAAACAAGGTGTATCATATGCTATTTGATATAGGTTCGGATTTTGAATCGGTTATAAGAATGCTATATAGCTTTCGTAACGGACCTAAATCGGGGATAAAAGTGGCGGATCCAGAGGATAATTACGAATGGACTAACAAGGACGGAAATGAAAAATATTCTACTAAAAATCTCCCAAAAGCGCATTTTAGATGGGATTGGAGAAGATATACCTTATCAAAAGAATCCGTTGATAAAATAACGGAGTTTGTAGACACCATATTAGAATCATAGAGAAATTATGAACGAAGTAATTTTAAGCAACATGTTAGGATGTCAGACATATTGTATATCAGACAGTCCTTCGAATAGATACTGTCTTATTGGACCTATTGAGTGCAATGAGAAGTTAATAGAAGTGTTTAAGAAGGGGATAACAGTAAAACTCAAATACGTGGAAAAACGGGTCCTGGATGCATTTACGGACAACGGAATCGACCTGAGTAATTACACTCATTGTATTATTGTGAAGCGGAATTTTTATCTCGCTTGGTAACGGCAAAACATAAGCAATATGAATAATTTTGTAATAGATACTCCAGATAATTTCTGGCAAATAAGATGGCTTGACAAGTATATGGAAGGCCACAAAGGATTCATAGCTGGTGGATGTTTTAAAAATATCCTTTCCGGAGAAAGAGTAAAAGACATTGATATTTTCTTTGAAAGTGAAAGCGATTTTCAGGAGGCTATTGATTCGTTCAATGATGAAAAACATCAGAAAGAAGGATGGAAATTTAAGTACAGAAATGAGAAGGTATGTGCGTTCCAGAAAGAGGGAGAAAAGGTATGGATAGAGTTCATAGAGTCAGAGTTTGGAAAGCCGAAAGAGATTCTTAGGAGCTTCGATTTTACTGTGACAAAAATGGCTTACTATAAGGAGCCCAAATACGAAGAAAAAGAAGATGATTATTTTCCATTCTCATCCGCAAGCATAGTAGCATACGAGTACAAACTACTCTATCATGAGAAATTCTTCGAACATCTTCATATGAAGAGGCTGGTCATTGACGAAAATATTCCTTTTCCAGTAAGCACATGGGAGCGCTCATATCGGTATAAAGGATATGGTTACAATATGTGCCGGGAGACAAAGAAAAAACTTCTACAGGCTATTAAAGGTGTAAACGTAGAGGAGGAAGATGTATCTTTGTACACTACTGGAGGATGGGATTAACTTATAAAACATAGATATATGAATACATCATTTGAGAAATCTAAAAACAGTACAGATGAATGGTACACACCTAAAGAAATTATAGACGCTTTAGGGAAATTTGATTTAGATCCATGTGCGCCTATGCGTCCGTTATGGAGGACAGCCAGGGTTATGTATAACAAAGAGCAAGATGGATTAAAACAAAAATGGGAAGGAAGGGTATGGTTAAACCCACCTTATTCAAGACCGACTATAGAGCATTTTATTGCTCGTATGGTAGAGCACAATAATGGAATAGCTCTTCTTTTTAATCGTCTTGACAATAAGATGTTTCAGGATGTTGTATTCCCGAAAGCAAAAGGTATATTGTTCATGAAAGGAAGGATAAAATTCCACAGAGAAGATGGAACAATAGGTGAAAGTCCAGGATGTGGGTCTATTCTGGTTGCATTCGGCGAAGAGAATGCGGAAACATTAAGATCTTCTAATATTGAAGGAAGATATATACAGGTCAATCAAGAACCGTGTAACACCCATGTAGATTGGGAACAACGTAGATACGAGATGGCAAAAACCATGCTTCCGATCACATCCGTATCAGGGCGTGGACCTCACGGTGAATTAATATTGGAGACGTGTGATAAGGCGGCTGAATTAGCTGTAATATATGCGGATGCTTTAATTAAAGAGCTGAAATGAAATCAACAGTATATGCTCATCTTGAGAATGATTATAGATTTTATGGACTTCCTCTATTTAAAGCTACGGCTGTAAAATATGGATGGAATAATCCTATAGGGGAAGACAGTGGGAGAGAGAAAAAATATAATTTACAGTATTAAGTGGATATATTATGAGCACAAGTAAAGAATACAAGGCGGTAAGAAACTGCATACTAAATGAACTTCACCTTACCAAAGAAGATATAATCAAAAACATAGAATCATTATTGGAAAAGCTTGTAAAAAGGTGCATGCATAATACATACGGAGGAAACAATCAGATAGAAAATTGGATCAGATGTATGGTAAATGATGAGCTTAAACAAAGGAATTATGGTTTTGTAGAAAGAATAAGCAAGGAAGTCATAAAAGATCATGTGTTGAATGAGTTGAACATAATTGTAAGACCAAAAAATGAAAGATGCGTATGTGAAAATAGAGTACCATCAAGAAAAGATGGTTTGTATCTAATCTACGGAAACGGACACGCTGAGCCGTTTACTGGAGAGAATATTAAAGAGAATGTGCGTTATATCGGATTAAAACACAAAGACGTATCGTTTGCTATCTCGCTGGAGGAGCATGATAGTGTACGGTTGCTTGACAATGATAGCCGTAAAGAATCCGGAAGTGAGACATATTACGAACGTGAATGTGATGCGCTGTTTGATATTGACGGACGCGGCAATACGGAACGCCTTGTAGCCAGAAATCCAAAATTGAGAAATCTGCTGGAAGATGACGAGTATATACCATCTCTTGGTCAATTAAATTTAATGGCCCATCATATGGACGAACTAAACAAAGCATTCGCTTATGTTTCGGCATCTCCCCTCTCCTCGGCGCGGTATTGGTCCAGTACCGAGTACAGCAAGGTCAGCGCATGGTTCGTGAGCTTCTCCAATGGCGGCACGCACAGCAACATTGAGTACAATAGTTACAGGGTTCGGGCGGTAATTGATTTTTAAAAAGGATTACATATGATAACATCGGTAAAAATAAAAGACAATACAAAAACTCCATTTGAATATGCTTCTGACATAGAAGCGTTTGAAAATGGTAGAGAATTTATTTTCAAGCCAGGAGTGAATGTAATTATAGGTAAAAACGGTAGTGGAAAATCAACTTTGCTTAACATCATGTCAATGTATGCGTTATGCGAGAAGTCCATGTGCTCTGAAATACCGACCGAGGCACTGGATTTTCCACCTATGTTTGATGATGATGATAAGGTTCTTGATGGGATTGATATATCATCCGATTATGCAGGGAAAGTATTCCGTTTATTGCCATCGGCGGAGATGAATCGAGATAGCGTATTGAAAAACATCAGCAACTTAGATTTGTATGTGAATAATATTAGAAGATCTTATGGAGAGAAAGTGGTGTTATCATTGGAATCACTTTTCAATTTAATGTTCGGTCAAAAGGATTATACGTTTCCAATACAAGATCTTGTAGAATACAAGAAAAAATCAAATGCGTTTTGGATTAAAAGAATTGATAGTCTGTTGAAGTATTATAAAAGAAACCGCATAACATTAACAGAAAGCAGTTTTGAATACACGGTTCTCATGGATGAGCCAGACAGGAATCTTGACATTGACAATATAATGCAAATTTATAATGTATTGTCATTCCATAAACCACAAACGCAAATTATAGCCATAGTACACAATCCGGCATTGATTTACAAATTAAGCAAATTAGATTGTGTGAATTTCATAGAGATGACAGAAGGATATCTAAAGGATGTTGTCAATTTCATAAGTGAAACAAATAAATGAAAGAGAATGAGAAAAGAACTGAAAATAATAGGATCAAGAGATCGGCACGTATTTACAGCGACATTCATTCGTTTTGGATTCAGGGATGGGTATAAAGGACCTGTAAAGACAATACTTTTACAAGACGTGTTACTCGATGGTAAAATAGTAACAGATCATTTGTGGTTTGATTTGACAAAAGGATTCGAAAGCGCCGATTTATTACCAGGCGATGTGGTTGAGTTTTGTGCAAGGGTTAGTATTTACGAGAAAGGATATAGGAATGACGTATTCGATAGGCCGATAGAAAAGGATTATCGATTGTCAAGACCAACAAAGATTAAAAAGATTGGGAAGAAATCAATAGATTGACATACTACCGCGAACTTTAGGTGTGGGAGTATGTCAAAGAGATGACAGAAGGGCATCTTAGTAAAACTTGTATATTTGTGTCTAATTAATTAAAGGTGAGATGAACTGGAAGAAATTCAAAGAGGAAAAACCTTCAGAGGGAGAAGAAGTGTTGGCTTATCACCCAAGTTGGATAGATGAAGATTTCAACCCAAGAGGTATAAGAATAGGGTTTTGGAATGGAGGAGACGATTTTAAATCGGCTCATTGGTGGGATTATCAAGATTGTTATATCACAATCTCTCATTGTGATTGTGATGATAATTCTCTTTTCAGTGATAGAATAAAAAACAGCATAGAGCCAGAGTTATGGATATCACTTGATGTTATTACAAATTACTTACCTGATATAAAACAAAATCACTTATCACAATGAGCTATTTTATATTAATGGGAAGAAGAATCCCCAAGCAAGCCATAACAGGCTTCAAATTTCAAAATGAAACAGATAACATTCGTCCTTTCTTGTCAATCAGGATAAGGGGAAAGGACGAAATTATACCTTTCAAAGATAAAAAGGAGATACAGTCTGTAAAAGCGCATCTGTGTTCTATCTTTTCTGGGTTTGTAAAAATAGGTGACTGGTATCTCAAGATGTCGGAAGTTAAGGAGTATAAGCCGGTGACTGCCGAAGATATGAACCCCTACATCTTGTTTAAGACATCTAAGTTTGGAAATATAAAAGTTCGTTTCCCGAAAGATGAAGACATGGATGCCGAATTATTAGTGTTAGATCAACTTTTTGATGTAGAATAAACTATTAATCATCTTTTAAAAATCATGACCTGGAAAGAATTGAAAGACAAAATATCTCTTATGACAGAAGAAGAGCAACAGAAAGAAGTTGCAGTCTGGGGAGAAAATATGAATTTGATGAAAGATTGCTCCTTGGAGAAAACAAATGAGGATATGTACTACAACTCTGAATGGAATTATACTCGTGAAGAAAGTGAATTGGAACCGGAAGACAAGAATGACCCTGATGTACATAGGGTATATGAAGCAGGAATGCATTATATTTATTCGAATTGATTTCAAAAAGATCTTATTATGGCAGTATTAACAACACTAAATATAACGGAAAAGAATGATAACAACAGTTTATCTGTAACTGTTAAAGTGAATATCACCCAAAAAGGAGTGCTTACCACTACTTTATCAAAAGAAGATGTGGATAAGATTCGTTCTTATGGGATCAAATTACCTACAAACAGATTAGGTAACGAAGGATATTTCAATAGCACATCATTTTCTGATCTAGTGAGTCAAATCAGGAAAGTTCTGAAGAGATGTTTGAGTTATAAAATAGTAGAAGAAGTACCTGTTATTAAGTATCAGTTAGAAACTCTATGTTCATTTGCCTATGACAAAAACGGAAACATTGTTCCTAACCCCTCTGTGGAATGGACAGGGAACTATGAGAATGGAGAATGGAGAGATGGAACTTCTCGTTTAGATGCTTTAAATGCCGAACCTTTCGGTTTTAGTGTTTATGCAAAACCATTTCTAAAAAGAGTAATTGAATATGGAAATGGAGAGACAAAAGTAGAATACAGCAGGTTAAATACAGAAAAAGGAACCTATGCGCACTGGCTGAATTGTGTAACGAGCATATCATACAATAGACATAAACAGATAATGGAAGTGGAGTGTAACGAATGTACCTCGAAATTATTCGTTGATATGATCAAGTCCATTTGTAATATAAGCGAACAAGTCAAGAGTTTTATCAATCCAGAACAAATAAAAGCAATTGCGGAGTCAAATGAACCGATTTTGCTTTTATCTAACAACTGAAAAATCATGAGGTATGTATGTGTTTTTATCTGCTTTCTGTTATGGCTTATTTTTACGTTGCTATTATCATTCACTGTCATAGGATTGGTTATAAGCGTGAGTGATGAATGGCAGGAAATGGATGACAAAATAATAGATAAACTTTAATAAAATATGAATAAGAATATAATCAACAACGCTCAACTTTTAGAGATTAAAACTAAGATTAGACAACTTGGAGCAATGATGAATGCATATCAATGCAGGTTTGTGGTTTCTTCGGGTCAATTGTTTTTTTTGTGGATGATGAATATGCTGGAACGGTTAAACTGACTAATCTTGATAATGGAGAATCTAACATATCATTCCCTTCATGTGACGATGGATTGATAATCAATCCAGCCGATAAGCATATTAAATAATTTCAAAACTAAAAATATTTAAATTAATTAAACAATAATAAGACA
>ENA-UADF01000268-UADF01000268.1-human-gut-metagenome-genome-assembly--contig:-NODE-268-length-13952-cov-7.809815_pt1 | contig 13952 bp, 7 predicted proteins | sample MGYA00244222_ERZ654245 | MGnify/ENA primary metagenome ERZ654245 (study PRJEB26926, sample SAMN06165019) | human gut metagenome | biome: ENVO:00009003; feature: ENVO:2100002; material: ENVO:00002003...
TCGGAGATGTGTATAAGAGACAGGTCCTGTGAAGCCGATGGCCGCAGCAAGTTCAGTTTGGAATTTGAGAATGGGGGCTGCTGATGAAAGATGATGCCGTAATAAAGGACAACGAGGCGGTCTACCTCATCAATGAGCAGACGTATCTGCATCTGCGGGAAAATCTCCAAGGTGTCGGGTACGAGGTTTTCGACAAAAGTAGCCCGCTCCCGGTGGAGGAAGGGCAGATTCCACGGGAAGCTCTGGGCAACAGTCAGCGGCGCATCGAGACCGCCCGTGCGTACTATCTGGCAGAGCATCAGGATGAGCCTGTGGGGAGGATTCAGAACGTTGCCGTCACCACTTTGGAGAAGTTTCGTTCTGGGGTTCGCAAACGCCGGAATCTGGCTCCACGTTCTTTGCCGGACAATGATGTGCGATTCATCGACCCGATGTACAACGAACTGTTCCGGGTGCCGGATGGCGGCGTTGTGCAGATGACTTACCCAGATGGGCACCAGCGTTCCGAGGCGGTCGAGTATCTCGATGACTATCACATGAAGATTGGGTCCACAGTGCAGCACATCTGTGAATTTGCAGAGCGCATGGCTCGCAGCCGTGCCATTGTGGAACCGGAGCCGCTGACGCAGCAGGACTGCCGGGCGTGGAATCTGGAATACGACTATTATCTCACCGTGCAGGCAGAGGACGGCGCATGGGAGTATGCACTCTATCAGGGCGACTGCTGCCTGTTGGAGCGTGGGAAAATTGATGCGCCTGAACTGATGATCGAGGAAGTGCGGGACGAGATCCTGTACAGCCACAACCTTCGGAATAAGGACTGCATCCCGCTTTGCCAAGAGAAGTTTGCTCAGAAACTTACGGACCGAAACGAGATACAGTCATACCGCATGAAGCAATTCCAGCAGAGCGGGCACGACTGCTATCTGGTCATGCAGCTGCAACAGGATGCAGACCCTGCACTCCGCTTTGCCGCCATGCGCTATCTGAATAAGCAGAACATCGCTCCGTCCATTGAAAATTACGAGATTCTTTACCGGGGTAACCTCCCGGAAGGAAAGCGCAGCGTTCCGCAAGCGGAGTTGCTGGAACAACTGTACCAGAAATTCAACTGCGACCGCCCTCTGGATTACCATGGGCACAGCTTGTCGGTCAGCGATGTGATCATGCTGAATCAGGATGGGAAAATTTCGGCGCATTATGTGGACAGCATCGGCTTCAAGGAACTGCCGGGATTTCTGGATAAAAAGCAGGAGCGCACCTCGGTTCTGCAAACTCTCAAGGAGAAGTGCGATGCCCCGGAGTGCAATCCCACCGTCTGCCGGAAAGCGAGGGCTGAACATGAACTTTAACCATGAGGAACTGATGCTGATGATGCTTTACAACACCGGCACCCGGCTGGGGCTGGTGCAGGAGTTGCGACTGATGCAGTGCTACCTGATGCCCGACGAAACCGCCCTGCGTGAGCTGTCGGAGGGCGTTATCGAGAAGCTGAAACTGCTGACCGATGCGGAGTTTGCCGAGTTGGAATTTCCTATGGACTAAATTTTGCCGCCTGCGGGCGGCGTACATAGGCTCTTTTAGAATGCGATTTGGTGTGGTATACTGAAATCGACAACTTGATATTTGTAAAATAAGATTGGCATTTGTAACGATTGGAAGGAGAGAATATGTGCTGGAAAAATGGTTTTTTTGATGCTCTTTTTCCTATTGATGAAAGAGTGATTTCGGTACCATACTGTCTAAAAGAGCCATCAAAACGTGGGGAGTACCTAGATGTATTGATTCCAAATCGAAAGAAAACAAATGTTGAACTGGCATTTAAAATCTTAGAAAAAAATATTCCTAATAGAGTATATAAATATCGAACTTTTTCAGAGTTCTCATTAACGAATTTCCGAAATGATACCCTCTGGGCAACGAATCCTGCAAATTTTAATGATCCTTTTGACAGTATATCAATTGAAAAAGATATCTCGTTAAAGGAACTAGATGATATATTGCGCACTGCTACAGAGCAGATGACAATAGATGATAAAAGTAATGGTGTATATAAAGGTATTTATGACACGTATAAAAGTATTGTTAGTCCGGAAGAACAAGAAAAATTGGAGGCATTATTTAAAATATTTAGTCAGGTGTTAACAGAAAGAACACAGTACACATTTAAGGTTGCGTGTTTGAGTGAAACAAATACATCTGTATTGATGTGGAGCCATTATTCAAATGATCATAAAGGATTTTGTATAGAGTATAATGGTCAAGAAATTTATAATAGTGATTTGATTAAGAAACGTTTCTTTCCGGTAAAGTATATTAGTGAAAATGAAAGGCAGATACCGATTAGTGCTTTAGCCTTAGATTACCCAGGTTTATATTCTGTATTATGCAAAACGAACGTATGGTCATATGAAAAGGAATGGCGAATTTGTTTTGGAATGGAGGAAAATCTTGAACCAAGTAATATTCAACTGCCAAAATCCACAGGGGTTTATATCGGGGCAAAAATGCCAAGTGAACATAGGAAAGCCATAATAGATATAGCGAAAACAAAAAATATTCCAATTTATCAAGAGGTGTTGCATTTCTCTAGCCGGTCAATTTCATTTGAAAGAATTATGTAGTTTTATAAATTCCAGTTTGTCGATGGTTGTCAGCTGGGCTAGTGTCAGAAGCCATTGCTCCGAAAATTTTTTATAACCCGCAAAAAAGTGGGCTTGATAGAATACTTCCATTCATGCTATACTAAAGCCAGTTTTAATGCACAGAAAAATTGAAAGCGGAGGATAGCCAATGGATACCACAAAAAGATCACCCATCGACAGCCTGCTTTTTGCCACCTTTTTGAAAGGGCGCACTTCTTCTCGCGAGATTCTGAACCAGAGAGGTGAAATTTCACCAGAGGAAAATCAGAAGATCATCGAGGAGACCAACGAAATCATCAATGATGATTCCACCTATCCCTTCATCAGCTACCTGTCCGACCTGCTTGCCAAATCCAAACCTTCCGATGAAGCGGTCAAGAAGCTGCACGACTGCATTGAAAAAGTTGCAGTTGCGTTGGGGCAGGACAGCACCGATGTGTTCCGTGTCCTGCTTGCAAAGCTGATCGAGGAGCCGGAAGAAAAGCAGACCTTTGACCGTCTGCTGGAGATGGCAGAAAAGTTTGCCGCAAAACACGAATAAAATGCCTTAGATTCCATAAGCGAGTGACCTGAAAAGGCCGCTCGCTTTTTTGTTTACAACGAGATTGAAGGGAGGAACGCTATGCCAAGCAAAACCGAAGAATACCTTGCCCTTGCCCAGCGCACAGCCAACGGTTTGACCCGATACTGGGAAAGCTGGACGGACTACCTGACCACCGCATCCCGGCTGTACAAGTACCCCTTTGCAGACCAACTTATGATCTTCGCCCAGCGCCCGGATGCCACCGCCTGCGCCGACTTTGACATCTGGAACAACCGGATGAACCGTTATGTGCGCCGGGGTGCCAAGGGCATCGCCCTGCTAGACGAATCCAGCGGATTCCCCCGGCTGCACTACGTCTTTGACGTAAGCGACACCGGGGTGCGCCGCAATTCCCGTGACCCGGAGGTGTGGCAGCTCGGTCCCGATTTGGTGCAGCCGGTTTCGGAAATGTTGAGCAAGACCTACGGCATCAGCGGAGAGCGTGTCAGCCAGCAGCTTGCGGATGTTGCGGGGAAACTGGTGGCGGATTACTGGGACAACAACGGCGGGGACATTCGTGCCATCGTTGACGGTTCGCTCTTGATGGATTATGATGAAGCCGGGGTGGAGATGCAGTTCAAGTCTGCCGCCGCCATCAGCGTCACCTACACGCTGCTGGAACGCTGCGGCATTGAGCCTGCCGGGTGGTTCGACAAGGACGATTTTCAGGCAATCTACAATTTCTCAACCCCGGATAGTGTCTACGCCCTCGGCGCAGCAGTCAGCGACATGAGCCGGGAGGTGCTGCGTAACATCGAGCGCACCGTAAAAACAACCATTCGCCGCCGCAATGCAGAAAGGAGCCAATATGAATACGAACAGCAGGAACGTGACTTACTCGACCGTCGGGGACTACCAGCTCCCGAACCTAACCCTGAACCAGCCCCGGAAGCCGCTGGGCAAGTACGGCAGGCTGCGCCGGACGTACCTGATGCAGAATCGCCCGGTGCTGTACAACACGATGCTCCTGAACGGGAGCCTGTACCCGCACCTGATGGAGGTGGAACAGACGGCAGAGAGCCAGATGCAGCAGACCATGGCACAGCTTCTGACGCAGAACCCGTCCCCGGACAAGGAGCGGAATCAGATGGCATGGGTGCAGCACATGAACAGCCTGAAAGCGCAGGCCGAGGAACTGGTGCTGAACGAACTGATTTACAGCTAAGCTTCTTCGATGCCCACATCCCCACCGAAGCCCAGCAAATCGAAACTATCGACCAAGCGGAGAGCGAAAAAACGCCCTCCGCTTTTGTTTTGTCGCAAGCGGAAATCGAGAATGAACTGCGTAAGCACGGTTCAGGATTTGAGGGCGGTAAGCAGCGCATTATGACGCTGTATCAGGCCCAGCCAGACCGCAGCCTCCGTGCCAAGGCTCTGGCAAAGGAGTACGGAATCGGTGGGCACTCCCACGATTATCTGGATGGCAGCAGAGGCTTTGTGAACCACGACTGGAAGGGGCTGGAATTTGACCATTACCCCGACCACCAGAAATTCACCCTGAAGTGGACGCAGGTGGAACAGTATATCGACCTGATGATCCAGTCCGACCGCTACCTGACCGACAAAGAGAAGGAGCATTACACGCCTCCTGTGCCTGTCAACGCAGAGTCGGATGCCGACCTGACCCGTGCCAAAAGACTGATCCGGGAATTTTGTCAGGAAGAATATGATTCTGAGCCAGACTTTTCCGACCTGTCCAAGATCGGCGTTGCCTACACCAACGCCACCGATGAGGAGATTTCCATTCAAGTTAATGTGGATTTGGTGGGATACCGGGTGGAGCGGTATCTGGGTGAAGTGCTGATCGACGAGCGGCAGTACGAAAGTCTGGAGGACCTGACCGAAACTGAGTTGGAAGATCTGGACTTTTCGGAACTGGTCAGCGTCACGGATGAGGAATTGGAGCACTACCACAGCAAGGCGGAGGAACGCCCTGCACTGCTGCCGCTGGATGCCGCCACCGAGTACAATGCCCTGAAGGAGCAGCACCCGGATGCGCTGGTGGGCTTTGAGCAGAACGGACAGTTTGAGTTTTACGCAGATGACGCGCAAAAAGTCAGTGAACTTCTGGGCGGCAAACTTCTGGAAAAAGAAACAGCACTGGGCACCGTCCCGGTCATCGGCTTTCCCCGCGACCAGTGGGCGCACCGTGCCAAGCAGCTGTGGCAGTGCGGCGAGAACGTCTATCTTGCCGGGCTGAACGAGGACGGTACCCACCACCAGACCAAGTATCTGCGCCGGGAAGATTATCTGCCGCTGGGTGCTACCATCCACATGGAGGGGCGAGCTTTCCGGGTGGATACGGTAAATTTTGATAAAGACAGCGTGACCCTGCAGGATGTGGCACTGGCAGAAATGCGGATGCCAATTTTCCGGGAAGAGCCGCTGGCTCTTGTCCGGGAGTTGTACGAGCAGGAACAGGAAGTGATGGAACACTCCCTGCCCGATTACAAGGTCGGTAACAATGTAATTGTTGACCTTCCTACCCGAACCATCGAGGGGAAAATTGGCTATGTAGGTGAAACGGATGTTCGCATCGACACCAGCGCACATGGGCAGTCGTGGGATAGCGAAGTTATCAACAAACGACAATTCGAGGACGGTCTGCGGCAGGTTGAAGCGCAACTTTCCGATGAGGAACTGGACGAGCTGCCTATCTCTGCCGTGATGGACGGAAAGGTGCAGACCTTCCCGGATGCTGCTGCCTTGGATGAAGCCCTGAACGCTGTGCCTGCCGGGAACTTCCGCATCACAGACGACCATCTGGGCGAGGGTGGCGCAAAGCAGAAATATGCCCGGAATATTGAAGCCATCCGCACCCTGTTCAAGCTGGAACAGGAGCACCGGGGTGCCACCGCCGAGGAACAGCAGGTGCTTTCCCAGTATGTGGGCTGGGGCGGTCTGCCGGATGCCTTTGACCCCGGCAAAAACAGTTGGGCAAAAGAGTACGTCGAACTGAAAGGGCTGCTTTCCGAGGATGAGTACGCTGCTGCCCGTTCCAGCACCCTGAATGCCCACTACACCAGCCCCACCGTCATCCGTGGTATCTACGATGCAGTGGAACGCATAGGCTTCCGGGCTGGCAACATCCTGGAACCGTCCATGGGTGTGGGCAACTTCTTCGGAATGCTGCCGGACATCATGCAGGATAGCCGACTGTACGGCGTGGAACTGGACAGCATTACCGGGCGCATTGCCAAGATGCTGTATCCGCAGGCTGACATTACTGTTGCTGGCTTTGAGACCACCGGCCGCCGTGATTTCTACGATTTGGCGGTGGGCAACGTGCCCTTTGGTCAGTACAAAGTCAACGATAAGGCGTACAACAAGCTGGGGTTCAGCATCCACAATTATTTTTTTGCGAAAGCCATTGACCAAGTACGACCGGGCGGCGTGGTGGCGTTTGTCACCAGCCGCTACACCATGGACAGCAAGGACAGCACCGCCCGCAAGCACATGGCAGAGCGTGCCGATTTGCTCGGTGCGATCCGTCTGCCGAATAATGCGTTCCGTGCTAACGCTGGCACGGATGTTGTCAGCGACATTATCTTTTTGCAGAAGCGTGACCGCCCTATCGACCATGAGCCAGACTGGGTACAGCTTGGCAAGACCGAGGACGGCTTTGCCATCAACCAGTATTTTGTGGACCATCCGGAGATGGTTCTGGGTGAATTGACCACCGAAAGCACTCAGTACGGACGAGAGGAACTGACGGTTGCACCCCTTGAGGGTGCAAACCTTGCCGACCAGCTTACAGAAGCAGTGCGGCATATTGAAGGCCAGTATACTGCCGCCGAGGTGGATGCTCCCGACATTGCCGAGGAAGAAGCCACTCGGCGCATCCTGCCTGCCGACCCGGAGGTAAAGAATTTCTCCTACACCGTGGTGGACGGCGAGGTGTTCTACCGGGAAAATTCGGTCATGACGCAGGTGGAACTGTCCGACACCGCCAAGGGGCGTGTCACCGGCATGGTGGAGCTGCGGCAGATCGTCAATGAACTGATTCAGCAGCAGTTGGAGGATTACCCTGATGCTGACATCAAGGCAACACAGGAGCGTTTGAACGCCGCCTACGATGCCTTTACTGCAAAGTACGGCTTGCTGAACGACCGCAAAAACGGGCGGCTGTTTGAGCAGGATTCCTCCTATTATCTGCTCTGCTCTTTGGAAAATCTGGACGAGCAGGGGCAGCTCAAGAGCAAGGCGGCGATGTTCACCAAGCGCACCATTCGCCCGGAGCGCACCGTCACCAGTGTGGATACCCCCAGCGAAGCGTTGGCGGTGTCCATCGGGGAGCACGGCAAAGTGGACTTGCCCTATATGGCAGAGCTGCTGGGCACGCCCGGTGAGTATGGGCGCATTACCGCCGAACTTTCCGGCGTGATCTTCAAGGACCCTGCCGCAGACCCCACCGACCCGGAAGCGGGCTGGCAGATGGCAGACGAGTACCTGTCCGGCGATGTCCGGGCAAAGTTGCGGATGGCACAGTTCGCCGCAGAGACCAATCCGGAGTTTGCCGTTAATGTGGAGGCACTGACCAAGGCACAGCCCAGAGAACTGGAAGCCTCCGAAATTGATGTGCGCTTGGGTGCAACGTGGCTCGACCCCAGTATTATCCAGAAGTTTATGACCGAGACCTTCCAAATTCCCTACTATCTGCGCCGGGCGGTGAACGTGCGTTATTCTCCCTATACCGCAGAATGGCGTGTGGAGGGCAAGACTGCCACCGGGCGGAGTGACATTATTTCGTCCGAGACCTACGGCACATCCCGTGCCAATGCCTATAAGATCTTGGAAGAAACGCTGAACCTGAAAGACGTCCGCATCTACGACACCATCGAGGATGCCGAGGGCAAACCGAAACGTGTGCTGAACAAGCGGGAGACCATGCTGGCGCAGCAGAAACAGCAGGTCATTAAAGACGCTTTCGCCAACTGGGTCTGGCAGGACCCCCAGCGGCGCATTGCGCTGGTGAAGCAGTATAACGAGCTGTTCAACAGCACCAGACCCCGTGAATACGATGGTTCCCACATCAAATTCGTGGGCATGAACCCTGAGATCACCCTCCGGGAACACCAGCGCAACGCCATTGCTCATGTGCTTTATGGCGGTAATACGTTGCTTGCACACGAAGTGGGCGCAGGCAAGACCTACGAAATGGCGGCATCTGCTATGGAAGCGAAACGCCTTGGTTTGTGCCAGAAATCGTTGTTCGTGGTGCCCAACCACCTGACGGAGCAGTGGGCAAGCGAGTTTCTGAACCTCTACCCCAATGCCAAGTTGCTGGTGGCACGGCGCAAAGACTTTGAGACCGCCAACCGCAAAAAATTCTGCGCCCGCATCGCCACCGGGGACTACGATGCCGTCATCATCGGGCACAGCCAGTTTGAGCGCATCCCGCTGTCCTTTGAGCGGCAGGAGCGTATCATTCAGGAGCAAATTTATGAAACGCTTGCCGCCATCAACGAGCTGAAAGTCCACGCAGGCGAGAATTTCAGTATCAAGCAGATGGAAAAGACTCGGAAAACGCTGGAAACCAAGCTGGAAAAACTGCGCTCCGATGAGCGCAAGGATGACGTGATCACCTTTGAACAGCTCGGCGTTGACCGGCTCTTTGTGGACGAAAGCCATTTTTACAAGAACCGTGCGAAACGTTGTGCATAAGACCTTGTTGACAGCAAGGGCGAAAAGCACCATGTGATTGCACTTAGCAATAAGAAAATATCACAGAGAACTTTAATCTCAAAATCAGGGGTGAAATTCCTCTGCCGTACAGAACCAATGTCGAGGAACAAAGTTCAAGAGAATAGGTCAAAATTCAAGACAGTACGAGAGCTAATACTCCACTGTGCGTTGCCACCTGTAAGTGTGCATTGTACAGAGCGTGGTGAAGGCGTAACCTGAAAACCTAAACCTCTGCAAAGAGGCATGGATAATAATGGTGCGGGCTTCCGAAACCTATGGCTATCCGTCAGGGAAAGCTATGCAGCATCGTAAGAGCGAACGACATCCGAAAGGGTGACCCTTGGAAAAAGTGTGTGTGGCTGGTTTTTCTGCACACGCCCTGTGGGATGAAATCCCCATCAGGAATCATGCAGCAACTGTGGTTCAAAGCATGGTTAGACTTTCCCGGTGTAAGGTAGCGGCCTAAGGGTTTCAGAACAGGGATAGAGATTAAGGAACGTTTGAGAGCCTGTTGTTGGAGCGTTACAGTGCAGTGAAAGCAACAGGAAGTCAGCCGTATCATAGTAGTCTGGGCTGGGTAATGCCAGTCAAACGGAATTGAAATATTCCATGGCGAAGGATACGAGTCAAATCGATTTGTAAATTTCACAAAACGAAAATCCTATAACTCCCTGAAAGATGGGTGACGAACTGCGAGGTGAAAACCTTGTGCATTTGAACGTCAGATTTTCAACGGAAACGGAACTTAAAAAGATTCAGGACTTTCTCTATGAGAAGTCCGGTCAAGGAGTATCGTTCACCGGTCTGGTGGAAGCGATGGCAAATGAAGGGACCATTGTAACCGCCGTCCACAATATCAAGTCCAACAAAGGCAGCAGAACTGCTGGCGTGGATAAGATGAAAATGGACAAATACCTTCAAATGCCCAAAGATGAGCTTATTTTATTGATTCAATCGAGTTTTCGCAACTACCGCCCCAAACCAGCCCGCCGTGAATATATCGAAAAGAGTAACGGCAAGAAAAGACCGCTGGGTATCCCCACTGTATTGGACAGGATCATACAGGAGTGCGTGCGTATCATTATCGAGCCGATCTGTGAAGCGAGATTTTATCCGCAAAGCTACGGCTTTCGCCCCTATCGGGCACAGAAACATGCAATCCGGGGTATCATCAATGTCATAAATGCTGGATGTAAATCGCCCGACCAACCCGTGTGGGCTATTGAGGGTGACATCAAGGGATGCTTCGACAATATCAATCACCGCCTGCTGCTCCAAAAACTCTGGAGAATCGGTATCCATGACAAGCGTGTGCTGAAAATTATCAGTCAGATGCTAAAAGCTGGATATATGGAAAATGACCTGTTTCATGCAACAGAGCTTGGTACACCGCAGGGAGGAATCCTCTCACCGCTTTTATCCAATGTTTATCTCAACGATTTCGATTGGTATGTTGGTCGTATGTATATGGAGCCGCACAGACAGTGCAAGCATAAAGGCAACGACACAAGGCGTTTGAAATGGGCTGGTGTAACGCCAAAGTACAATTATCGCTACGCCGATGATTGGGTGATTCTGACGTCAACGGAGAAGGAAGCACTCCGCTTGAAACGTGTCTTGACAAAATATTTTCGGAACAGAATGAAACTTGAATTGTCGCAGGAAAAGACCTATGTAACAGACCTGCGGACAAACGGTATACACTTTCTTGGCTTTGTGGTAAAGGCCGAACGAAAACGGAAAACTCCTGACCCGGCAACATGGACGAAACATCTGGTTGGAAAGCCGCTGCCGGATATGGAACGGTTAGGAAAGAAGATTAAGAAACTGCTCGAAGAAGTGCACCGCATAGAACTTTGTCAAAAAGTCAATGTGCAGGCTGCGCAAATTCAGTACGTCAACTCTGTCATTATGGGCATGGCACAGTACTTGCAGACATCCATCTGCTCTCGTGCCTACCATGCGATAGACCGCAGAGTAAACAACGCTGCACTGGCTGTATGGAAAAAGCTGTACCCCAAACGGTACAACTCCATGCAGGTGCCGCTGAAGGTGCTCTGCAATCTTCCTGACCGACACAAAGGCTACGACAGCAAGACATTTGCTGTATGGGTCGAAGGAAATTGGTTTGGTATAACTTATGCGTTCATCACGCATAGTCACTATGAATCCAAGCCATTTGACCAGAAAATGACACCGTACACAGCGGAAGGGCGTAGGCGATATGTAAGTTACCGTACTAAGCACAAGCCGCTTCCGTGTGACCGTCCATCCGTTAACTCCCCAAGCGATATTGCGATATCAGCGTACGCAAAGGGAAGGATGAATTTTGAGTATTATATGAACCGGGAGTATGCTTACAGCAGGGACAAAGGAAAATGTAAATGCTGTGGAGATGCCTTCTCACCCATGCTTCAAAAGAATTGTCACCACGTTAAAAATAAGCTTCCACTTGACAGAATCAATAAAGTACCGAATCTGGTTTGGCTGTGTGAACCATGCCACCGCATGGTTCACAACAGTCCAATACCGCCTGAGCTTAATGCAAAGACGGTAGGCAAAATCATGAAATACCGCGAAAAACTCAAAACGTGAAATTTACAGCCACTTTATGTCCGTGAGGACGCAAAGTGTTAAAATCTGAAGGAAGAAAGTAGATCGATTTGATGGTACGCCGGGTGCGCTGAAAGGTGCACGCCCGGCGTGAGGTGGGGGAAAACTTGGAGATTACTTCAAAAAGTTACCTATCACAACAAAGCAGACTACTCTGCGGACTGCTTCGCAGCCGCAGAGGTGCTGCACATTCTTTTTGACCACAAAAATGCGGAATGTCGCAGGATTATCCACCAGTGAAGCACAGAAATCCAGCGATATGTTTGGCAAGTGCCGCTATCTGGACGAGATCACCGGAGGTCGTGGCGTGGTGTTCGCCACAGGTACGCCCGTAAGCAATTCCATGACCGAGCTGTACACGGTCATGCGGTATCTGCAATACAGCGCCTTGCAGCAGAAAAAGCTGACCCACTTCGACTGCTGGGCATCTACCTTTGGTGAGACCACCACCGCCATCGAATTAGCCCCCGAAGGTACAGGCTACCGTGCCCGCACCCGATTTGCCAAGTTCTTTAACCTCCCGGAACTGATGTCCATGTTCAAGGAGGTTGCGGACATTAAAACCAGTGACCAGCTTCATCTGCCGGTGCCGGAGGCAAAGTTTGAGACCGTGGTGGCAAAGCCGTCCGACCTCCAAAAGGAGATGGTGCAGGAGCTGAGCAAACGTGCCGCCCGCATCCACTCCGGCACGGTGGATGCCTCCGAGGACAATATGCTCTGCGTCACAAACGACGGCAGAAAGATCGGTCTGGATGTCCGCCTGATGAACCCCATGCTCCCGGACGACCCGGACAGCAAGCTCAACGTCTGTGTGCAGAACGTGCTGAAGATTTGGGAGGAGGGCAAGGATCAGAAGCTGACCCAGCTTTTGTTCTGCGACCTCTCTACCCCGAAAAACGATGGCAACTTCAACGTCTATGACGATATTCGCAAAAAGCTGAGCGCTGCCGGTGTGCCGGAAAACGAGATCGAGTTCATCCACAATGCTGACACCGAAGCAAAAAAGGCGGCGCTGTTCTCCAAAGTGCGCTCCGGCGATGTGCGGGTTTTGCTCGGAAGTACGGCAAAAATGGGAGCCGGGACCAACGTGCAATCCCGGCTTGTGGCGGTGCATCACTTGGACGTTGGCTGGAAGCCCAGTGACATGACCCAGCGCAACGGGCGCATCATTCGACAAGGCAATATGAACAAGGAAGTCAAAGTGTTCAACTATGTCACAGAAGGAACGTTTGACAGTTACCTTTTTCAGACCCTTGAGAACAAACAGCGATTTATCTCGCAAATCATGACTTCAAAATCCCCGGTGCGCTCCTGTGAGGATGTGGACGAGCAAGCTCTGTCTTACGCCGAAATCAAAGCACTGTGCGCCGGAAATCCGCTCATCAAGGAGAAGATGGACTTGGATGTGCAGGTGGCAAAACTCAAGGTGTTGAAAGCCGACCACCAGAGCCAGAAATTCCGCCTGCAAGACAAGCTGCTGACCAAATTTCCGGCTGACATTCAGGAAGCGAACGCCCACATTGCCGGGCTGAAATCCGATGCACAGCTTGCCGCCGCTCATCCGCAGGGCAAGGAAGAGTTTTGCGGCATGGTCATCAAGGGCGTTGCCTACGACGAGAAAAAGACCGCCGGTGAGCGTCTGGTGCTTGCTTGCTCGGAACTGCCCAACGCTGAGGAAAAAGTGATTGGCAGCTACCGGGGCTTTGAGTTGTCTCTGCGGTTCGATGCTTTTCGCACGGAGTATCAGGCACTTTTGAAAGGGCAGCGGAAGTACACGGTTCCCTTGGGCAACGACCCACTGGGCAACATCATTCGTCTGGATAATTCGCTGAACAACTTCCCGGAGCGCATCACCGCCGCAGAGAATGAGCTGACCACCCTGCATCAGCAGCAGGCGGCGGCACAGATCGAAGTGGAGAAGCCCTTCCCACAGGAGGAAGAGCTGGCAGAGAAATCCGCACGGCTTGCAGAATTGAACGCTCAGTTGGATGTGGACGAAAAAAGCCACGAGCCGGAACAGGACGAGGAAGAACAGGCGGATGCACCTAGCCGCCCCTCGGTGCTGGCGGCGCTGGAGGAAAAAACGGACAAGCCGGAGCCGGTGAGGCCCTTCAAAAGCTATCTGGATAAGGACGGTGATGCCCGGTGAGGGAAAAACGGGACGAGATCATCATCCTGAGAACCACAAAAGCGGAGAAAAATCGTATCTATGAAAAGATGCTGGGCATAGGCATCCGCAGCCTGAGCGCCTATATCCGCAAGATGGCTCTGGACGGTTACTGCCTGCACCTCGACCTGAAGGAACTGCGCCGCATGGCTTATCTGCTCCAAATGTGCAGCAACAACCTCAACCAGTACGCCAAACGTGCCAACGAGTGCGGCAAAGTCTACGCCGCCGACATGGCTGTCTCTTATACACATCTGAC
>ENA-UADF01000304-UADF01000304.1-human-gut-metagenome-genome-assembly--contig:-NODE-304-length-12924-cov-7.719248_pt1 | contig 12924 bp, 13 predicted proteins | sample MGYA00244222_ERZ654245 | MGnify/ENA primary metagenome ERZ654245 (study PRJEB26926, sample SAMN06165019) | human gut metagenome | biome: ENVO:00009003; feature: ENVO:2100002; material: ENVO:00002003...
CCGCCAGGGCCTTGAACACCTCGGCCTCATGGAGGAACTTCTTGTCGCCCTTGGCGGCCTTCGTGGCCTTCTCCACCCGGCGCTGGACCATCTCCAGGTCCGCCATGATCAGCTCCAGGTCGATGGTCTCGATGTCGCCCAGGGGGTCCACGGGGACGTTCTGGCTGGCATCGGCCACCACGTGCATGATGTTCTCATCGTCAAAGCAGCGGACCACATGGACGATGGCGTCCGTGCGGCGGATGTTCTCCAGGAACTTGTTGCCCAGGCCGGCGCCCTGGCTGGCGCCCTTTACCAGACCGGCGATGTCCACGAACTCGATGACGGCGGGCGTCTTTTTGTCCGGCTGGTACATCTCTGCCAGCTTGTCCAGCCGCGCGTCCGGCACGGCCACCACGCCCACGTTGGGCTCGATGGTGCAGAAGGGGTAGTTGGCGCTCTCTGCCCCGGCGTTGGTGATGGCGTTGAACAGGGTGCTTTTGCCAACATTTGGTAATCCGACGATACCTAATTTCATATATACTCATTCTCCTTCGATTTTTCCTTGATTTGCAAGGGTTTTCGGGTTTTGGCTTTTCGGCTACTACGCCATTTTTACGCCATTTTCGCATTGAGTTTTATGTCAGAAAACCCTTTTGACTCAAACTGCCGTACAGCTTGGTCGAGCGAATCGGTAGTTACATGAACATACCTATCCATCGTTGTCTTGATACTGGCATGACCCAATAGCTTTTGCAGCACTTTCGGCTGCATACCACTTTCGATGGCTCTTGTGGCGTAAGTATGGCGTAGAGCGTGCATACAAAAGCGATTTATCCCTGCTTCGTCGCAGAGCTTGTAAAGGTGGGTATCATAGGAGCTGTTCTTCGCTGGCTCTCCTGTACGCCAGTTGATAAAAACAAGGTCACGCATAACAAGCTGTGAGGTTGTGCCTGTGCGCCTGTCTATGTATTCAAGCGTCTGTGAAAGCAAGGGAGACTCTTTCCTGTTATCCCGGCTATCCCAAATGCTTTTCAGAATATCGTAGGCTCTGTTCGTCAAGGGAATTGTGCGATAACTCTGTTGAGTCTTTGGAGGACCTGCACGCCAGTATTTTTGAGCGTGCCTAAACTCCAAAGTCTTGTTGACCGTAAGTGTTCGTTTTTCAAAGTCAATCGCATCCCAAGTTAATCCAATCATTTCGCCAGTACGCAAGCCTGTTTCGAGGATAAGGGCGTATTGGTTATAGTTGTGGGAACGCTGGGCAACTTCAAGAAAACGTTGTTGGTCATCGCAAGTAAGAAACTTTATATCATCCACAGCACGAACTGGCTTTGTAAACCGCACACCATCCATTGGGTGTCTGGCAATCAAGTCATTCATTTTCGCCGCCTTGAACAATGTGCCCATAGCAATATAGGCTTGTCGGATAGTAGAACCAGCATAATCAGCGTCCATCCGAATCAAGACTTGCTTACAGTGCATGGGCTTGACATTGGCAATCGCCATTCTACCGATAACGGGCTGAATGTTTTTGGAATATCGCTCCCGATAATTGCGGAGCGTATTAGGGGCTAAGTCACCTACTATATTTTCAATCCAGAAACTAAACCATTGGTCAACCGTTGTTTCGGTGGCAACAAAAACTTCTTCGTGCTTGTCGGCATATTTCGCTTCTTCCATCCAATTCCTTGCTTCGGGAATAGTCTGAAAATACTTCTCATGCCTTTTTCCTGTCTTATCAACAAATCGTGCGCTGTATAAACCGTCCTTTCTTTGGTAGATACCCTTACCGCAGTCTTTTCCTTTGAGATTTTTTCCCATGAAATGCTCCTTTCCCTTGAAGGGAAATGGACGCACTGCTACACAATAAGTATAGCAGATTTCGTCCATTTCCTCAAGTAGTTATTGTGAAAAACTCTCCGGCAATTTGTAAATTTTTCGGAACTTCTTATATCACCAGTTTCTCACTGATGAATTGCTCAAATTCCTTTCGTTTGACCAGCTTCTTTGTGCCGACAAACAAAACGAAGGGGCAGTTGGGCGAACGCAGCATACTGTCAATCTTGTTAATGCCGATATTACTGTATTCTGCCGCCTCTTTGGTGGTCAGCGTCATTTTCAGATGAATCGGAACGGTGCCGATGCAATTCTCCATGTAAAGGCTCCTTTCTTGGGTTTATCAGCCGAGCAGACGAGCCGCCTTTTTCAGATTGTCGGCAGCGGTGCTTTTGCGGAAGCTGTCACCGTCAAACATGATGGGGACGCAGACTTCCAAGATGCGGTCAAAAATGCGGCGGTCATCCAGATCGGCGGCTTGCTTCATAACGGAAAGCGGGATATTGGTCGTGACGATCATGGGCTTACCTGACAGCAGCCGCTTGTCAACCACATCGAATACTCGCTCCTTACCGAAGCTGGTGTTGCGCTCTGCACCCAAATCATCCAGAATGAGGAGGTCGGGGCGCATAAGCGATTTCATGTAATGGTCGCGGTCCGTGCCGAAATTGCCCTGCATACGGTTGACTACATCAGACATTCCCACAAAGAGGACAGACTCCAGACGGTCAATCAGAGCGTTGGCAACACAGCCAGCGGCATAGGATTTCCCTGTGCCAACGTTCCCGAACAGGAGCAGCCCGATTCCTGCTTTTTTGAACTCGTCCCAGTTCTGCGCGTAACCCCTCACCTTTGCAAGCTGGGGCGTTGTAACTGCGGCTGACTCAAACCGCCAGCCAGCGGCGGGCATATCGCGGAACGCCTCGCTGCGGAGCATCGTCATGTAAGACATTCTCTCATATTCCCGACGCTCCGCTTCTTCCCGTTCTCGGCGTTCGGCGGCGCACTTGCACATAACCGGGTGCTTGGTAAAGCCCTGTGCCTGAAGGTCAGCGGGGTAAAAGGCTTCTTTCGGCGTATGGCACTTGCCGCAGTATTTCAGCCCATCAGCGGAATTGATGTAATCGTCAGGTGCGGCATTAGCCGCTTCAACGGCATCAACCATTTTTGTAAAAATCGGATTCATAGACACTCTCCCTCGTTATCGTCGTAGGTGTAGTTTTTCGCGCTCCTGCCCTTGCTGTCCTCGTTCAGCCACTTCTTGATGGTGGCATAGTGATTGGCATAGTGCCTGTCATTGGAAGCCATGTACCGGGACAGCCGCTCAATGTATTCGGCAGCTTTGCCGGGATAAGCCGTCTCCAGCCGGGAATATTCCGCTCCTGACAGAAAAACATTTTGAAACTCTCCATATCGGCGGCGCGTACTCTCTACTCTTTCGGTCTTACTCTGTTCTTTATATTCTGTATCAGTATTACTTGTGGGCAATTTCTGCCCATCAAGAGGGGCGGTTTTCTGCACTTCTGAAAGGCAGCCTTTGCCCATCAGAGGGGAAGAAAGCTGCACCCCATCGGGTATTTGCAGAAACAGCCTGTTAGCCTTGGTCAAGCCCTGTCGGACGCGAGTCAGCAGCCCGGCATTTTCCAGTTCGCACAAGGCGGTTTTTACCGTTCTTTCGCTCCGATTCAGGTCATTCGCCATCTGCTTGATTGTGTAGATGACATACACATTTCCGTCCTCTGATACCCACCCCGATTTTTGCGAAAGCATCGTGCGGTTCAGCAGGAGGGCATACAGCAGTTTAGCGTTGATGGAATGTTCGCTGACTACCATAAATTGTGGCAAAGGAATGAACGGTGGGAGCGAGGTATCAATCTTGATATAGATGGCGTATCACTTCCTTTCGGTGTCTGCGGTATTCATGGTGGCGTTCCATCGGGTCCGCGAGGGGAGTACGCAGATGTACCACCCTTTTTTGCCCTCTTGGACCGATAATGCGGACAAATAACGACAACCGCCCGGAAACTCTGCTTGCAATCGTGGACGCAGCGGCGGCAGAGCGTGTTGTACGCCTTGCGTCCCCGGTCATTCAGGAAGAACGACCATTCCAGCTTTTTTGATTTGCTCATGCGCGGCATATCTGTACTCCTTTCCCAAATTACAATTCGTTTCTCTGCTGTACTTTCAGCAGCTCCCATACGTCAGCCATCCGTTCTTTCAGCTCGGCAACGTCGGCATCGTAGAAATGCCCGGTGCTGTTGATGCGGCGGCAGACATGGTTGATGTTGGTGGCAATCCTGCTGACAGCGGCAGCTAACTTTTTCTGCTCGGTGTAATCGACCTTGATGATGTACCCGTCAATCAGCATTTTCCGGGCATACGCGCCGAAGTTGCGGGTGCCGAGTTGATTCATCTTGTGGCGAACTACGCTCAATTCCTGCTCATTTAGGCAGATTTCCTTGCGGATGGGTCGTGTGCGGTCTGGCATATCAAAGAACTCCTTTCACTTTACAACGGACACCTTTTTGCCGTTTGTTGAGTATGGCGGCAAAAATTTTTCCCTTTCACTTTACAACGGACATTTTTAAGTCAAAACGCAGGGATCGAAATGAGAAATTTTCAAAAAATATGCGCCCCTGCTTTTGCGAAAGCGGGAGCGCGGTGTATCTGCGGATATGAGATTTGGGAGAGTAGCAAGCACATCCGGTGTCCGTACACACCGGAAAAATGAGCGGTTCTGCCTTGCGCCCGAACTGCTCCTTTTGTTGTTGGGGAATCCCCACACCCCTTTCATGTCTGAATTGAAAATACTTCCTGAACTTTTCAGAAAGCCCTTGCTTTTATTCGCTTTGACGATTATAATTATACTGTGATTTTATAAGCAGACGCAGAACGGAACTGCAACAGGAGTACCGCCCATGAAGTATTTATCTATCGCGCAAACCGCCGAACGCTGGGGCATCTCCACCCGCCGTATTCAGATTTTGTGCGGAGAGGGGCGCGTCCCCGGTGCTATCCGCATTGGCTCGGTCTGGGGGATTCCAGAGGACGCAGAGAAGCCAGCGGACGCGAGAATCAAGAACGGAAAGTATATCAAGAAGCCCGTCGCAAATGAAAAATGAGCCGCATTATATCAGCGACTCTGACTCGAAATAATGGGGTCTATTTCCACCTCGCGGGTGCGAATGGGCGCACTGCCCCCTTGTCACGAATCTACCTAAATCGTCGATTCGACAAACGATGACAGCGTTGGACAAAAAATTAGTCCTTCCAAGACGGGACAGGTCTTTCACCACAATAACCGCTATACAGACATAGCCAGAAGTGACCCTCATTACTGATGAGGGTCAGGGTAGAAAAACCCTCATTTGAAATGAGGATAACACGATTATGGAGGAAATCAGCCATGCCAACACTTGAATGGATTGGAAAGAGCAAGGTCATCAATCATCATCAGGAAGTTCCGTTCCGGGTGTTGGAGCGCAAGTATAGCTTTGATGAAAACGGACAGCACAACGAGGATAACGGCAGCGAAAACATGATTATCCGGGGTGACAATCTTGAAGCCCTAAAAGCCCTGCTGCCCCGGTATGAAGGACGGATAAAGTGTATCTACATCGACCCGCCCTACAACACAGGAAACGAGGGATGGGTCTACAACGATAATGTCAATGACCCCAAAATATTGCGCTGGCTTGGTGAATTAGTTGGAAAAGCTGGCGAGGACCTAACGCGCCATGATAAATGGCTTTGTATGATGTACCCACGTCTAAAATTGCTTTATAAATTGCTATCTGATGATGGCGCAATTTTTATAAGTCTCGATGACAACGAGATTTTTTACTTGCGCTCAATTATGGATGAAATCTTTGGTGCATCGAATTTTACTGCCCAAATTACACTTCTTTGCAATCCGAAAGGCAGAAGCCAGGACAAATACTTTGCAACCTGTCATGAGTATCTGCTGGTTTATACAAAGTCCGCTGTTCCCGCTGGATGGTTTAGTGTGGAGAAAGACGATGCCAAAATTGAAAAGGATTACAAATTGTCCGATGCGGGCGGCAAATACCGTTTGCTGGAATTAAGAAACACACATCGTGAGTTTGGCAAAGAAAACCGTCCGAATCTCTGGTATCCAATATACGCAAATGCTGATGATGGGACAGTTAGCCTTGAAAAAGATGAACAGCACAACATTGAAATATACCCGACTTGGCCCGATGGGTATGAGGGCTGCTGGACATGGGGTACTGAATTGGCATCAAAAAGCACACAACTGCTTGTTGCACAAAAGAAAGCCGGTGCGTGGAAAATCTATCGCAAATCTTACGCTGCAACAGATGGCGAAACCGTCAGGCAAAAGCTGTTCACTATCTGGAATAATCCGCAATTTTTTACCGAAAAAGGGCAGGTCGCTTTTGGTCAGATTTTTCCCGGAGCAAATAAAAATGATTTTCCGCAACCTAAATCAGTTGAGTATGTGATGGAGGCTATCAGAACAATCACGCATGATGACGATATTGTTTTGGACAGTTTTGCAGGATCAGGGACAACAGGACAAGCCGTTTTGAACTTGAATTCTGACGGCGGTCACCGCAAGTTCATTCTTGTCGAGATGATGGACTACGCCGACAGCATCACCGCCGAGCGCGTCAAGCGCGTAATCAAGGGCTACGGCGAGGGGAAAAACGCCGTGGAGGGCACGGGCGGCAATTTCAGCTTCTATGACTTGGGTGAACCGCTGCTTGTGGGAGATTGCCTGAATGAAGCGGTTGCCCCGGAGAAAATCCGGGAATACATCTGGTTCATGGAAACCAAGCAGCCCTATGCCCCGCCCAGCGGCGGCAATCCCTATTATCTCGGCAAGCACAACAGCACAGGCTATTACTTCTACTACGAGCCGCAGCGCGTGACGGTGCTGGACTATGCGTTTCTCTCTACCATTACGGAAAAAGCCGATGGAACGGTGATCTATGCCGACCGCTGCTCCATCAGCGAGGACAAGCTGGCAAAAATGGGCGTTACATTCAAAAAGATTCCGCGCGATATTAGCAGGTTGTGAGGAATATATGGAAAAAATTCTTATTTTATTGAAAGAAGCAATTGTACCAATAGCAACTTGTGTTCTGTCTGGGATTATTTCCTATATTGTATCTGTCCGAACTGCGAACAAGTGGGTTCCTGCATATAGAAAAAAGTACGAAGAACTTCGGATTGAAGTTGCCGAGTCTCTTACAATGTATGCAAATCTTTATACGAACCCCATTGATATTGCAAAAACAGAGAATCATCAGTTGCCGCAGAATTATGCAGAAGCATCATCGAAATTGCGGAACCTGGCTTCAAAGTTAAAGGCTTTCTCAGAAACTATGCCTCCCAGAATAAGAAAAGTTCCATCAAAGGAGGCAATAGATGACGCTTCGAGCTGCTTAATTGGACTGTCTAACAGTTTTACAACACCGTATAACTCTAATATTTCAGATGCAGAGCGAAGAAATACATACAAATATGAGAATGACCTAAGGCAAATACTACAGCTGCCTCTTGTAAAAAGGTGAATTTATGGAACTGAAATCTTATCAGAAAAAGGTCATAGCGGACTTGACCCGCTATCTGGAACTGCTGAACGAAACAAAGAGTGACACAGCGGCGTTTCGCCTGTTTTGGCAGGAGAAATCAGCCCCGACTTTAGGGCTATACCAAAACGTTATACCCGGTGTCCCGAACCTTTGCTTCAAGGTGCCGACGGGCGGCGGCAAGACCTTTATTGCCTGCAACGCCGTTCGCCCTATCTTTGACGCGCTCCCCGCTACCAAGACAAAGGCGGTCGTGTGGCTTGTTCCGTCGGACGCGATTCTGACGCAGACGGCGAAAGCCCTGAAAGACACATCCCACCCCTACCGTCAGAAGATTGACGTGGATTTCGGCGGGCGTGTGGAGGTTTACACCAAGCAGGAACTTTTGAACGGTCAGAACTTCAACCCCACCGCCGTGACGGAGCAGTTGTCGGTTATGGTGCTGTCCTACGATTCGTTCCGTGGGCGCGGCAAGGAGGTCTTGAAAGCCTATCAGGAGAACAGCAACCTTGCCGAGTTTGCAAAGGTGCTGGGTAAGCCCGACAGCCCCATTGAAAAAGCGGATGAAACCGCACTGTTCCAGATCATCAACCAGCTTAACCCGCTTGTCATCGTGGACGAGAGCCACCATGCCCGGTCGGAATTGAGCCTTGAAATGCTGGAAAACTTCAATCCCTGCTTTGTGCTGGATTTGACCGCCACGCCGAAAAAGGAGAGCAATATCATCTCCTATGTGGACGCGGTGCAGCTGAAAAACGAACACATGGTAAAGCTGCCCGTGATCGTCTATAACCGGGACAGCCAATCCGAGGTACTGATTGACGCGATCGACCTGCGGAACAAACTGGAAGAAATCGCAAGCGCGGAGTACGCCAAGACGGGGAAATATATCCGCCCTATCGCGCTGTTTCAGGCACAGCCGAAAGGCAAGGAGGACGCGACCACCTTTGAAAAACTGCGGGACAAACTGGTGGACGCCGGGATTCCCGCCGAGCAAATTGCCATTCGTACCGCTGATGTGAACGAACTGAAAAATGTGGAGTTGATGTCCCTAAGCTGTCCGATTCGATACATTATCACGGTCAATGCGCTGAAAGAGGGCTGGGATTGCCCCTTTGCCTATATCCTTGCGTCTCTTGCCAATAAGACAAGTCAGGTTGACGTGGAGCAGATTTTAGGACGGATTCTCCGTCTGCCCCATACGAGCCAGCACACACAGAGCGCACTCAATATGTCCTATGTGCTGACTTCTTCCAACGACTTCAACAATACTGTGGCGCATATAGTCAAGGGCTTGAACAGCGCAGGATTCAGCGATAAGGACTATCGGATCGGTGAGTCCGCAAAACCGCAGGTTCCCGAACAGCCAGCAGAACAAATCACGCTGCCTGATCAACAAGGGTGTCCTGAAATGGAACCCCCTTTGGAAACCGCCGAGGACGATTTTTCGGGGCTGGATGGGAAATCTATCGGGGCAGAGTTGGAGCGGCGCAGAGAACAGGCACAAACGCCTGAAACTGCCCCGAAAGCCGACACCATGCTGGACGCTGCCGCAGAGGTCGAAAAGGCATATACAGACGCTATCCAACAGACAGACAATGACCCGATGATGGACAATCTTCCGTGGGAGGTGCGGGATAAAGTGAAATCATTCCAAGTAAACCCGCAGTTCCGGGAGGATATTGAAACGCTGCAAATCCCGCAGTTTTTCCTGAAAGTTGAGCAATCTTTGTTTACGGACGGTTCTTTTGAACTGCTGGACAAGGAAATGCTGGCAGAGGGCTTTACCCTCAAGGGCAAGGCATACGATATTGACTTTGCCGCCGCAGACGATGAAATCCGCGAAATCGATGTGCGGGAGCAGGACGGCGGTTTGCCAAAGGTGTTCAAGATGGAGAGCGCCGAACAGCGGTACTTCAAAGAGTGGTTCAACAATCTGCCGCCGGAAAGCCGGGTGCGTCAATGCAAGGATATGATGTTCAATCAGCTTAACAAGCTGAACATGGTGGACGCCGCCGAACTGAAAGCCTACATAGACCGCATTGTGAACGATATGGATAAGGCGCAGCTTGCCGCTATGGAGAAAGCCCCGCTGGGCTATGCGGCAAAGATCCGCGCCAAAATTGAAACGCTACTGGAATCCCATTATCGAGAAAACTTTGAAAGGTGGCTGGAAACGGAGCGCATCGTCTGCAAGCCCTATTTCCGTCTACGCCACTCTATCCATCCTGCCACATATACCGACATATATGCCCGTTCTCTGTATGCAGCAGAGGACGGTGACATGAACAAACTGGAACAGAAGTTGATTGTAGAGTTGACCGCCCTGCCGAATGTCCGCTGGTGGCACAGAAATATTGCACGTCAAGACTTTGCAATTAACGGCTTTATCAAGCACTACCCCGATATTCTGATTATGACCCAGAGCGGCAAGCTCATCTGTGCGGAAACTAAGGGCGAACATCTGAAAAATGATGACAGCCGGGAGAAAATCGCACTCGGTCAAGCGTGGCGCACAGCAGCGGGCAAGAATTTCCGCTATTACATGGTGTTTGAGAATGAGGAAAACCTCTTGCCGGGTGCGGTGAGCATGAGCCAGTTTATCGACACGGTTAAGGCATTGTAAATCAAATAACCATATATCCGTCACTTGCAGGGGGCGATAAAATCTACCCCCGATAAGAAGCAGTGCCGATTCGGGCAGCAGGAGCAATTCTGCTGCTCGTTTTCTTTTGTGTGACCCCCTGGCTCATGCGCCGCAGGGTAGTCATAAATAACAATCAGCAAGGAGGTTAATTGTCCAATGAAAAACAGTAAGCGAGGAGGTGCGCCGCCTATGAACCACATCGGGAATATCCGTATATCTGCAAGGGAGGGCTTATATGGCAAAGAAACTTGACCCTCAAGAGATAGAGCAGTCCCGCCGAAAAAAGACTCGCGCCGATAATCGGGAGGAACGCAAGGAGCGCATACATGACGGAATCCGCAAGAATCGGGAAAGCGGCGGTGTAATTATAATACCGCCACCCCCAGCCGTACAAGCACAAGGGCAGACTCCCCGAAAAATGCGTGTTGCAGCTTATGTCCGTGTCAGCACACAGGAAGAACAGCAAGTAGGCAGTTTTGAGATGCAAATTGTCTATTTCAAATCCAAAATTGAGAGCAATCCCGATTGGGAGTTAGTAAAAATCTATCAAGATTACGGCGTAAGCGGCACTTCCACGAACAAGCGGCAGGGATTTAAGGACATGATTGATGACGCAAAAGCAGGCAAGATTGACCTAATTTTGACAAAGGGCATAAATCGCTTTGGTAGAAATACGGTTGATATTTTGAACAATTTGCGTACTCTGAACGCCTTGACTCCACCTGTCCCGGTGCGATTTGAAAGCGAAGGGCTGTCCTCTATCGGGGATGGCAGCAACAATCTACTGATAGCGGTCTTGTCAGCACTTGCAGAATTGGAATCACAGCAAAAGAGCGAAGCCATCAAAAACGGTATTCGCTGGCGCATGGCAGAGGGTATCTACCAATTCTCGGTGATAAACACGCTTGGCTACTATTGGGACCACTTCGGACGATTGCTGATCGAGCCAACAGAAGCAAAGATTGTTGAGTACATCTACGAAAGCTGTTTGGAAGGTGCAACCCCCGCAGAAATTGCCGCCGCGCTGACCGAGCAAGGCATCAAATCGCCTAAAGGGAAAGATTTTTGGCGGGCTGCTACTATTCGCGGTATTCTCCGGAACGAGAAATATTGCGGGGACGCACTCATGCAGAAAACTTGTACGATTGATTTTCGGGAGCATAAGTCAGTGAAAAACACTATGCTCAACAAGTATTTCAAAGAGGAACACCACACAGCAATCATAAAAAAATCCGATTGGCAGAAGGTGCAACAGATTTTAGATGAAAAGCAACTACCCAGCAAATCGGCAAGGCTACACGCTATGCCAAAGCGGTTCACGGTCACACGTTCTAAAGACAAGTATTTCAGAGGGTATATCATTTTAGACCCGCGCTGGACAGCTTCGGAACGCCGCGAACTGCTGAAAGAGCTGAAAAATCTCTAATACCGAAAGGAAAATCCATTATGAAATTTGATTTTAACGCACTGAACTTTGAGATCCTTGATGCGAACACCAACGCATACCCCGACATTTTCATTAACCAGAACGGTGTCACCTTTACGAAAAAGGTACTTGATGACCTGAACTATCCTGCTTTTGTCCTGTGCCAGCTTGACGCAAAAAACAAGGTTTTTGCGGTTCGTATGTGTAAGAGTAGTGAGCAGAGGGGCTACAAGTTCTCCAAGCCGAAGGGTGAGCAGAAGGCCACGGTCAGCATCACCAACAAGAATCTGGTTGACCCCATTCGTGCCGCTATGGAGGGCGTTTGGCAAAGCGATAAACGCTATCGTGTGCGTGGCTTTTGGGTCGCAGACGCAAAAACGATGTGTTTTGACCTCTCCGAGGGTGTGCAGGAGGATTATAGAAATGCCGCCAGCGATAATGAAAGCGAGGAATAAATCGGTGAACGGATTGTTCACCGTCTGAACTTCCGAATGACAGTGGGGCAAGCTCATTATGGGCTTGCCCCTTGCTTAAATAAAGGCGGGTATTTGCAGATTGTAACGCACAAGGGGCAGATAAGTGAAATGTAGGGTGGTAATATGGCAGAGAAAAATAAACGGCGCACAAGCGATAATATCCCCGATATTTGCCCCGAAGGACAACAAAAAAAACAGGCGTGGGAGTTGTTAGCGTCCCACACCTGTTGGAAAACTGATTTGTAGCAGCGGCGTACCTATATCCCTCGTGTAAGTTTTCTCTACGCCATTTTTACGCCATTTTCGTATAGAGTAGCATAGGAAAACATGAAGTTATATATGGTTGGTTTGTTCCAAAATCCGCTTCAAATCAAGTAATATTCGTATTTATTGAGGATTATTGAGATATAAAATCAGGTAGCGGTCCTCCGATACCTAATTTCATAGAGGATAACCTCCCTTATATTTTTCGACTATATATCATACCATCTTTCCGCGGCGCATGCAAGCGCGGTGGAAAAAAAGACCGCCCGAGGCGGTCTTTTTCCGGTATTTCGTGTGCGCTTACGCCAGGAAGCCCCTGAGAATGGTGTCCTCGGCCTCCTCCTCCGTCAGGCCCAGCGTCTCCAGCTTCAGCAGCTGGTCGCCGGCGATCTTGCCGATGGCGGCCTCGTGGATCAGTTGGGCGTCGGGACAGTTGGCGGTGATGGCCGGTACGGACTCGATCTTGGCCCGGCCCATGATGATGCTGTCGCACTGGACGTGGCCGAAGCACTGGGCGTTGCCCACCATGACGGGGCGGAATACCTGATGGGACTGGTCCTGCGCCACGGAGCGGGAGATGACGCGGCCCTTGGCATCGCAGCCGTTGAGCTGGATGTTCATATCGCTCTCCGCCGTCTGGCTGCCATGGGTCAGCAGGCGCTCCGCTGTCTCTTATACACATCTCCGAGCCCACGAGACGCTCATGAATATCGTATG
>ENA-UADF01000309-UADF01000309.1-human-gut-metagenome-genome-assembly--contig:-NODE-309-length-12705-cov-5.960316_pt1 | contig 12705 bp, 13 predicted proteins | sample MGYA00244222_ERZ654245 | MGnify/ENA primary metagenome ERZ654245 (study PRJEB26926, sample SAMN06165019) | human gut metagenome | biome: ENVO:00009003; feature: ENVO:2100002; material: ENVO:00002003...
AGAGACAGGCCGCGTTTGCGGCAGGCCCGACGCGCAGCCGCAGAAACGGCAGGATGCGCGTTTTTTGACGGTGGATTTTTGGGCGCTCGTCTGCTATAGTGTAACTGATTGAAAACAAAACAGGACAGGAACAGGCATGGCAAACAGAGAAAAACAGGATATGACCGCCGAGCTGGCAGAGGGAAAAATCCTGCCGCTCGTATTCAAACTCACCATTCCGGCTGTCATTGCGCAGCTCATTACATTTTTATATAATATCGTCGACAGAATGTACGTCGCGCGGATCGAAGGCTCCGGCATGGACGCGCTGGCCGCGCTTGGGATCGTACTTCCCATCACGCTGATCATGCAGGCATTTGCGAATCTGGTCGGGCTTGGCGGCGCGCCGCGGGCGGGCATCAAGCTCGGCGAGGGAAAGGCGGATGAGGCGAACCGGATCTTTCACACTGCGTTCTGCCTGCTGGTCCTGCTTGGCGTTGTGATCGGCGCAGCGGCGTTCTGCTTTGCGCGGCAGATCGTACTGCTGTTTGGATGCCCGGAAAGTGCGGTGGAGTTCGCCGTTTCCTATCTTAAAATCTATGCCTGCGGCACGATTTTCGTCATGCTGGCGCAGGGACTCAACCCGTTTATTCTGACGCAGGGCTATTCGTGGCTTGCAATGAGCTCGGTGCTGCTGGGCGCGCTTATCAACATCGCGCTCGACCCGCTGTTCATCTTCACCTTCAAAATGGGTGTCCAGGGGTCAAGCCTCGCGACGATCCTCTCTCAGCTTTGCTCGTGCATTTGGATCGTCTGCTTTTTCTTCTCCCGGAAGAGCCTGTTCCGCTTTCAGGCAGGCCTGCTGGGCCTGTCGCCGGGGCGCATTTTCAGCATTCTTTCGCTGGGCTTTACGCCGTTCATCATGACGCTGACGGAATGCGCCATCCAGATCGTCTTCAACATCAATCTGAACCGCGCGACCGGCGGCAACAAGGACTATACCGCCGCGTTGACCGTCATGCTGAGCGCGCTGCAGCTTATTTCCCTGCCCCTGAACGGTCTTGGAAACGGTATGCAGCCGTTCGTGAGCTATAATTACGGAAAGGCAGACTCCGCACGCCTGAAACAGGGGATCAAATATGTGACGATCATCGCGTTTATCTACGCGGTCTGCATCTGGTCCGTCTCGATGGCGTTCCCGGTAGTATACGCAAGGCTATTTTCCGCAAGCGAGGCCGTCACGCAGATCGTCAAGCGCTATACGCCGATGTTCCTGATGGGGTCCATCATGTTTTTCGTGCAGATGACGCTGCAAAACGTCAACGTCGGGCTTGGGCAGGCCAAGGAGGCGCTGCTGCTGGCGGTGAACCGGAAGGTCGTCATTCTGATTCCGCTCTGCTTTGTGCTGACGCATTTCCTCGGCTTCAAGGGCGTATACCTGTCGGAGGGCATCGCCGATCTGGTCGCAGGAATCGTGACAGCAATCGTCATTTTTACCAGCTTCCCAAAAATCTTCCGCCGCCGGGAGGAAGAAGTCAAACAGGCCGCGTCGAACTGACGCGGCCTGTTTGATAAGATCAAAAACCGGAAATCAGATGATGTTGTATTCCTTCAGCAGCTTCTCAATGTCGGTGCCCTTGATCTTGCTGAGGGCTTTTTCGAGGGCTACCTTCTGGACGAGGGAGAGCTTCATGTCGGTGGGCTTTTTGCCGTCGCGGAGCTGGACAGTCGCGTTCAGCAGGTCGCGCACATCATATACGCTGCCCCAGACCTCCGGGACGCCGCGGTCGACGTTCAGGAGCGTATAGACAGCCTCCATGCCGGTGCGCATGGAATATTCGGTCGTGAAGATGGTGTCGCGCGGGGTCTCGGCAAACTGGCCGAGGAAGGCGAAGTTCACAGCACCGTCGGGCACGACCTTCGGGCGGTCGCCATAGGCACGCGGCATGAAGAACGCGTCGATATACGGCATCATAACGGGGACGGTGTTGGCGCTGTTCGAGGCCAGATCTTCAATCTGATTCTCGGGCACGCCGATGTGGTACAGCCACTCCATGCAGATCTCCTTGCCGGTGCACTCGCGCATGGGCTTCTTCACATAATCGCCGGGCTTATCGGTAAACAGCGAATAGACCCAGACAAGGCAGTGATCTTTTGGCTGTGCGCGGAACTGCGGCTGGCGGTTGATCGTCCAGCTCATGAGCCAGCTGGAATCCTTGACGGTGACGATGCCGCCGGTCACAACATGACCGGTGAACGGGTCGCGCTTGCAGATGTTCTTGATATAGGGAATGATCTTCTGATCGAGCGTTTCGACAGTCGCGCTCATCCAGTTCGTCTGCTCGGGGTCATAGCAGAACTTATCAGGATGGCCGAAGGACGGGTCCTGTGCGGCGATCTTGCGCCACATATCCCAGCCGCCGCCGGGCTTGATCTCCGTGTTATAGGGGGCAGGCTCGTTCTGGCTGCCGCGGGAGGAATTTTCGACACAGCCGCCATTGGTAATAAAAACAAGATCGTTTTCTGTCAGATCGATGGCGTCCTCTTTCCCCTCGCGGATGATATCGATACGCTTGGCAAGCTTGCGGGCCGGGGTGCAGTCGAATTCGACGTTCACGACCTGAACGCCATAGTGGAACTGTACGCCGAAGCCCTTGAGATACTCGATCATCGGCAGGATCATGGACTCATACTGGTTATATTTCGTGAAGCGCAGCGCCTTGAAATCAGGCAGGCCGCCGATGTGGTGGATATAGCGCTGGATATAGAGCTTCATTTCCAGGGCGCTGTGCCAGTTTTCAAAGGCAAACATCGTGCGCCAATAGAGCCAGAAGTTGGAGTTGAAGACTTCGTCGTCAAAAAAGTCCGTGATGCGCTTGTCCTGCAGGTCTTCATTCGGGGTGAAGAACAGCTTCATGATCTCCATCGCACCCTTGTCGGAAATGTCGAACTTGCCGTCGGTATGCGCGTCCTGACCACGGTTGACGGTAGCGCGGCAGAGGGAATAGTTCGGGTCTTCCTTGTTCAGCCAGTAATACTCGTCGAGAACGCTTACGCCCTCGGTTTCAATGGACGGGATGGAGTGGAACAGATCCCACATGACTTCAAAATGGTTGTCCATCTCCCGGCCGCCGCGCATGACATAGCCGACGTTTTCAAATTTATAGCCGTCGCACGCGCCGCCGGGAATCGAATCCTTTTCCAGAATATGCACGTGTTCGCCCTTCATCTGGCCGTCACGGACAAGATAGCAGGCTGCCGTCAGCGCCGCGAGGCCGCTGCCGACGATATAGGCCGATTTCTGATCGACGCCCTCCGGCTTTTTGGGCCTTGCAAATGCTTCATAGTTACCGCTCGAATAATACATGATTCATACCTCCATAAAAAGTCTGGAAACAATGCTTTATGTTTCCCTTTCGATGGTATGAGCATACTACAGATTCCAAAAATGCGCCATAAGCAGAAAACGCCCTGTGATAAAGTTCTTATCACAGGGCGTTGATCTGTTCAATTTCTTATCAATCAGCCGGATTTGATGGAGTGTCAATCCGGAAACGGCCAAGCGCGGCGGAAACGCTGCCGTGGATGACGCAGTCCAGCCGGTCGATGATCTCCTTCGGGTCGCCCTTCATGTCATGCTTGATCCAGTCGAGCATGAGGCCGACAAAGGCGTATTTGTAGACGTTGGCAATGAACGCTTTGTCCTCCGGGCGGACAGACATACCGGCGGCCTGCTCCTCGACCACGCCCTCAAGCAGATCATAGGTCAGCTTATAGAGATAATTTTCAACCTGCTCCCGGCTGACGGAGTGATAGACGTTCATAATGAAGGGTTTGTTGGCCAAGACTGCCTCGAAGATCTGTTCAAAGCCCTGCTGCCATGTTTCATAGGTCTTCTTTCCTGCCAGCGCCTTCGCCGCGTCCTCCTGACACGACCATTCGACCAGATCGTAGATGTCTTTGAAATGGTAATAGAACGTCATGCGATTGATACCGCAGTCATCGGCGATATCGCTGATGGTGATTTTATGGAGCGGCTTTTGCAGGAGCAGATTTTTAAGCGACTGCTCCAGCGCGCGTTTGGTCAGATCGGACATAGGTGCCTCCTGTCTCGAACAGCGTTCGGGCGCTTTTTTTCAGAGTACCCGCTTTTTGCTGAAATGTCAAGACAGCGGCTTGACAGGCAAGTGTACTATGTGTATAATACAGTCAGAAAGTGTATGACTTGAGTAATACGGTGGTGACGGATATGGTGTCGTTTGAGGCGTTCCGCGCAGTGGATGGGACGCCGGTGTATCTGCAAATTATCAACTTTATCAAGCGTGGCGCGATCGCAGGGACGATCAGGGACGGCGACGAGCTGCCGTCCCGCCGGGTTCTGTCGGCGCTGCTCGGCATCAACCCGAATACGGTGCAGAAAGCGTTTCACATTTTGGAGGAAGAGCATCTGATGGAATCGCGTACAGGCGCAAAAAGCTGCATGACGCTGCCGCCGGATATACTGGATGCGCTGCGGCGGGAGGTCTTATCAGACGAGCTGTGCACCATGGCCCGCACACTGCGGCAGCTGGGAATTTCCAAAGAAGAAGCGCTGCGTCTCATCGAGCAGGCGTGGGAGGAGGAAGCGCAATGAAAAAACAGGTATCCGTATTCGGATTGCATACGCGTGCGGCGCTGAACCGGCTGCTGCTGGCAGCGCTGGGGTTGCTGGCGGTCGAGTTGATCCTTGCTGGGGTGTGTATCGCGCGCGGAACAGCGCTTACGCTGTCCGGCAGCAGACTGGAAACTGCGCTGCAGCATTCGTTCCGGGCCGGAATTATCGCGCTTCAGGTGCTGCTGGCATCCAGCCTCGGTTCAAACAGCCGGTACGGCTATACGCTGCGGCGGCTGCGGGTATCGGAGCGCTGCGTCTTCCTTTGGAGCTGCGTTTGCAATACGCTCTGCTTTGCGGTCTTGTGGTGTGTGCAGATCATGGCAGCTGTGGGCGCGGCATTCTGGAACGCAAAAAGCGCCGTGTATTCGGCTGGCCCGCAGGGCGTGTTTGTGGATTTCTACCGCAGCGGCTTTCTGCATGGGCTTCTGCCGCTGGCAGACGGGTATGTATGGGCGCGCAACGCACTGTTCGTGCTGGCGCTGGGCTGCGTGACCGCGTGCATACAGCTTGGGCTGCGCAGAAAAGGCAGCCGCGGCTGGCTGGTCTGCATGGGGCTGACGTTCCTTCTGGTGCTGAACCTGTCAGTCCAATATACGGCGGGCAGAAGCACGGGCATTTTCCATGCGATTACGGCGCTGCTTGTCGGGCTCTGCTTTCTGGGGTTCGGGCTGACGCAGACACATAACGGAAAGGACGGACTGGCAGATGAAGTGGACTAAACGTCTTTCCCGATACACGCTGCCCGGAATGGGGCTGAAATGGGATGCTTCCTATTTTGGCCTGCTGTTTCTTGCGATGGTCTTGGTCGTGCTGTACACGTTTCTGCATGACTATCAGGCTGCGCTGCGCGCGCTCTATGTATATCGCTACGGGACACAGATTTTGCGGCAGGGCGCGGTCATGCCGACTCTGAATACGCTCCTGCGGCACAAATTCACCGTCTTCTGGGCCTATACGACCTTCTGCGCGCTGCGCGCGTTCGCCAATTACAGGTCGTTTTTCACGGAGACAAAGAGCATTTATCTCATGAAGCGGCTGAAGGATCCAAACGAGCTGCGCAGGCGCTGCATTGCGATTCCTGCGGCAGCCTGCGGCGCGGCGCTGGTTCTGTTTTTGCTGCTGTTACTGGTGTTCGTTCTGATTTACCGAACCGGTGTTCCGGCACGCTGTATGCCGCCGGAGGAAACTTTAAATATCTGGGGGGCGTTTTTCTGATGCTGGAAATCAAAAATCTCTGCAAGCGCTACGGCCAGACGCAGGCGCTGGACAATGTGCAGCTTTCTGTCGGGCCGGGCGAGATCGTCGGGCTGTTCGGAGAAAACGGTGCAGGCAAGACGACGCTGATGAAGTGCATTCTGCAGCTGATCTTATATGACGCTGGTGGTATTACGCTGGACGGCAAACTGATCACGCGGCAGAACATCGGCCGGTTTTCCTTCGCCACGTGTGAGCACAGCTTCTTCCCCGCCCTGACCGCCAAAGCCCACCGGGAATTTTATGAGGAGCACTTTGAGACGTTCCTCGGCAGGCGTTTTGAGGGCCTGATGGACTTCTTTCAGCTTCCGATGGACAAGCCCATCCGCAGCTTCTCGACCGGGCAGAAAAACCAGTTTGAGGTCATCATGGCCCTGTCGCAGGGCGCGGATTATATCCTGATGGACGAGCCGTTTGCGGGAAACGATGTTTTCAACCGCGAGGATTTTTATAAGGTTCTGCTCGGCATTCTCGAGCCGCACGAAACGGTGATCTTGTCCACACATCTGATTGAGGAAGTGACGGGCTTTATCGGACGGGCCGTTCTGCTGCACAAGGGCCAAATCGCGGGCGACGTGCAGACAACAGAGCTGGACGAACAGGGCAAAACACTGATGGACTATGTCAAGGAGACGTACAGTTATCAATCTGACCGCGTTTCCAGAGCGCTGACCGAGCTGACCGGCAAGGAGGACGAGGATGCGTAAAACGCTGATGATCTTTCTGGCGCTTGTACTGGTGTGCGGCTGCGGCGCGGCGTTTGCGGCGCAGGCCGTCAGCGCACCGCGCGAGGACATTGCGTTTCAGGAGCACATATTCTCCGGCGACCCGGCTGCGGCCGATGGGCTGACCGTGCAGCTCAAAACCGGTATGCGGTACAAGCTGAACTGGGAGAGCACTGTGCAGTTTTCCGCGCAGGATTATCGCGCGGAGACGAGCTTCCGCTTTCTGCCCGCCGGACAGGCGGAGCAGCCGGAGATGAGCTACCGCGGCGTTGAAATCAATTTTTACCGCGACGCGGCCACGACCGGCAGCGACGATGTCTTCGGCTTCTCAACGGCGTATCAGTCCTTGCTGGATACACTTTCGCCTGGCGAAAGCGGTTCCATGACGATCCGGTTTGCAGACTATTACGACGAATATCCGTTTGAGTTTTCCATCGATCTTCCGGGCGTTAATTATGACCCCCTTGTCAACTGGCAGGACGCCTCAGCGGACAGCGAATGGCTTGGTGAACGTGCACAGGTCGCGCTGGGCTGCTTTTTCCGCATTCCGGTTCTGCAGGATGAGTACGTAGAGCTTGGCATTGACAAGAATATGGACGGCAGCGGCTCTGCCCGGAGCATCTCCAGTGTCAGGGAGGGCGACCGGTTCTGGATGAACGTAGAAAGCGTTATAACGGACGACACCTGCTTCTTCTGGTTCGGCAACCGGACGGACAAAGACCGGCTGGTCGACACAAGCCGCATTCCGGGCGGCTATGGCGTCTATATGCTCCCCTACGGGCCGCTTGCCCCGGATTCCGAGGCCAGCGCGTTTTACGGCGGGAACACAAACGAGGTCTATACCGATCAGCTGACCTGCTTCTTCCCGGTCGATCCGGAAACACGGATCGAACATCTTGGGCTGACACCGGACAAGTCGCAGCTTTTGCTCCATACAGTTGAAAATAATATGTATTATGTAACCTTAATTGACTGCAAAACAGGAGCGGTCCTGCAAAAGCTGGAGGTGTCAACCTTTGATCCGAAAGAAAATTATGTAAACATAACCGAGACAGCGGATTTCGTCTGCATCCAGCAGACCCAGGGGCGCATCTGCGTCCTGACGCAGGATGCGGACGGACTGTACCAGATTGCGCTGCGTTCCGATTATTTGCCCGATGATCTGTACGCGCCAGTATACGCGACTGTCCGCGCGATGGCCTTTGACGGAAGCCGGCTTGCCATAGTCAACAACGACGAGACAGTTTTGTCTAACGACGGGCCCAGTGCTGCAGCCTATCTTGCCGGAAGCACCGAGGCGCTCATCACGCCGGACGGCACCTATGTTGACAACTGCGGGTTTATTCTCACAGTTTTTGATGAAACAGGACTGGCCTACAGCGGTGGATATGTCAGCAGTCTGGAAGGCTGCAATTATGTAAATGGAAGAGCCATGCGATACGAAGACTTGATCCAGCCGGATATGATCACGCTCAGCTGGCAAAACGGCGCAGCGTAATCAATATTTATCTCCCTCTGCCCAATTTGGGCAGAGGTTTTTTTATTTTAGGGCTTGACAAATACAACTCTTTGTGTATAATGATATTAGTAATGATTATTATTTCTATTTTAGGAGGATATCCAATGAAAAACAATTCCAATACACTCGGCCTGCACAATATGAACGGGCTGTCCGCAGACGACAAGCGCACCTGCGCCCTGAATGACATGAACTGCCGCGCCGGTCAGCCGGAGCAGACTGCGTCTTTGCAGGATATGAACGCGGCGAACGAGCAGCCGGACATGGCCTGCAGCATTACGAACATGAACTGCCGCAAGGATTGACGTCCCGCCTCCCCGCCTGTATGCGCAAGCGTGCAGGCGGGGCTTGCATATCTGTCTCCTGTTCACGGAAAGCTATGCAAAAAGGAGGCTTTTCCATGAACAAGAAGCAGAAAAAAGAGCCGTTCAGTCTGAAAAACATGAACGGCCTGTCCCACGACGATGCGCGCACCTGTGCGCTGGACGATATGAACTGCCTGAACGGGCAGGAGGAACACCGTTCCTCCCTGCAGGACATGAACGCTACTAGAAGCAGACCGTACCGGAAGTATCACCTGACAGATATGAACGGCGAGGACGGGCGGTAGGTCTCCAATGCGCCAGTTGTAGGGGGCGATGCCCACATCGCACCGGCAGAGCGTACCGCTTTTTGCGAAAATCTTCGGCGAATTCGCTGCTGTCAAACAGGCCGACGACTCTGTTCGCCCGCAGAATGCACGGCTTTTTTCGGAAATCCTCGGCGAATTCGTAACTTCCCAGCGGGCCGATGTGGGCATCGGCCCCTACATTCGTGTAGGTAACTGCATACGAATTCGCCGAAAAACTCCATAAAATCACTGTATCCTGCCGGGCGGAGCCCCGCCCCTACCAAGTGCTATGGCAAATCAAACATTCGTAAAATGATAGGAATGCCCCAGGTCGTAGGCCATTTTGTCGCTTTCGGAGATAAAGTCCATAAAGCGGTTAGCGGCAGAGGTCGGCGCAACATCGCGCAGCGTACACATACAGACCGAGCGCGGCGGGATCTCAAAGTCGGTGCGCAGCGGCAGGATGACGCCCCGTCCAAGGCCGGACTGCGAAAACTCCTCCGTCACGCAGGCCACGCCAAGGCCGATGCGGGCCAGCGAAATGAGCAGATTGTGCGAACCCAATTCGATCTCCGGCTTGATGCTCACGCCATGCTGCTGAAAAAACTGCTCGACATAGATGCGGGAGCTTGCCTTGCGCTCCAGCAGGATCAGCGGGAATGCCGCGATTTCTTCCATGGAATGTACGTGGTCAAAATCGCAGTCATAATTCGGCGCGGCGACAAAGAGCTGGTGTGTGTCGAAGCAGTGCCGGACGGAATACGCGTCCTTGTCCTTCGGCTCGCTGGCAAACGCGATGTCGACCTGACCGGCGTGCAGATAGTCGAGCACCATCTGGCTCGTACCGTTCAGGATACGGATCTGGATGGCGGGATAGTTCTGGTGGAATGCCTCAAGGCGCGAAACCAGATAGGTCTTTGTGACCGTATCGCTTGCACCGATGATCAGCTCACCCGTGAGCAGCTGGCGCGACTGCGCAAGCTTTTCCTCGCCGCACTGGATAAGCCCCAATCCGTGCGAGACATAGTCCAGCAAAAGCTTTCCCTCGCTGGTCAGGACGACGCCGCGCGTGCTGCGCGAGAACAGCCGGACCTGCAGCTGCTCCTCCAGCTGCTTGATGGACTGGCTGACTGCCGACTGGGATATAAACAGGTTCTGCGCCGCAGCGGAGATATTGCCCATGCGGGCGACCTCCTGAAAGACGCGGTAAAGCTCTAATTTAACAGCCATGGTTGCCTCCTGCCATTACTTATATTTATAGTGCTAATAGCAATGATTAAAAACATCTATTTTACTTATTGCCTGATTCCGATTATAATAGCCAAAACTGAAATTGTCCAGCACGAAGTTTATATCGTTGCCAATATAGTTCCGGATGTACGGCCCGGATGTCTCTACCGCAGCGCCAAAGCTGCGACTATTGGAAGTTCGCTCACGCAGGGCTTTGCGGTCCTGCGCGCGGCTTTTTATCATTGGCAGCAGGTTTTATCCCCGCTGTCTATTTTTATTATGTTTTTGGAGGAAGCTATGCAGGAGCTGAAGGATCGCATCGTCAAGGAGGGCAAGATTCTGCCCGGAAACATTGTAAAGGTCGACGGGTTTCTCAATCACCGCGTCGATTGCGCATTCATGGGACGCATCGCAGATGAATTCAAAAAATATTTTGATCTCGACAACGTAGATCTCATTCTGACCGCAGAGGCCAGCGGCATTGCCCTTTCCGCGATTTGCGCGTACCGGTACGGCAAGCCCATGGTTTATGCGAAAAAGGCCAAGAGCGACAACATCGAAGGCGGCCTGTATCAGAGTGAGATTTTTTCCTATACTTACAAGAAAAAGGTCACGCTGCTCGTCTCCAAGGAGTGGATCCATCCCGGCGACCGCGTGCTTGTGATCGACGATTTTCTGGCGCGCGGCGAAGCGCTGCGCGGTCTGTGCGAGATCGTGCAGGCTGCGGGGGCTGAGCTGGTCGGTATCGGCTGCGCGGTCGAAAAGGGCTTCCAGGGCGGCGGCGACAAGCTGCGCGCGGCGGGCGTGAACCTGCACTCTCTCGCCATCATCGAAAGCGCGGAGCCGGGCAACATCGTATTCCGGGAGGAAGCATAATGGAGACTGTTCTGATTCTGGACTTTGGCGCGCAGTACAGCCAATTGATCGCCCGCCGTGTGCGCGAGCAGAACGTGTACTGCGAGGTCAAGCCCTGCTCCATCTCCCCTGCCGAGATTGAAAAAATCGCCCCCATCGGCATCATTCTCTCCGGCGGCCCGCAGAGCGTTTATGAATCTGTTTCCCCGCACGTGGACCCGGCGCTTTTTGCGCTCGGCATCCCCGTTCTTGGCATCTGCTATGGATGCCAGCTCATGGCATATTCGCTGGGCGGCACCGTTGCAGCAGCGACGGAAGCGACCGCCCGCGAATATGGCAAGACGCTGACCGAGTTCGATACAGACTGTTCGATTTTCCAGGGCCTTCCCGCATCCAGCGTGACGTGGATGAGCCATGGCGACTATATTTCCCAGGTGCCGGACGGCTTTGCCGTCACGGCAAAAACCGCTGTCTGCCCGACTGCAGCAATGGCCTGCCCGGAGAAAAAGCTCTATGGCGTGCAGTTCCACCCGGAAGTGCAGCACACCGTAGAGGGCAGCGAAATGCTCCGCCGGTTCCTCTATACCGTCTGCGGCGCGTCCGGCGATTGGACGATGGCAGACTACCGGCAGACCGCGATCCGCTCTATTCGGGAAAAGGTCGGTTCTGGCCGCGCGCTGCTGGCGCTGTCCGGCGGCGTAGATTCCTCTGTCGCTGCAGCGCTTATGGCGGAGGCTATCGGCAGCCAGCTCACCTGTGTGTTTGTTGACCACGGCCTGATGCGCAAAAATGAGGGCGACGAAGTAGAAGCTGCGTTCAGCAAGTGGGATATCCATTTTGTCCGCGTCAACGCGGAAGACCGCTTCCTTTCGAAGCTTGCGGGCGTTTCCGACCCGGAGACGAAGCGCAAGATCATCGGTGAAGAATTCATCCGTGTTTTTGAGACAGAAGCCAAGAAGATCGGCGCGGTCGACTATCTTGTACAGGGTACGATCTACCCGGACGTGATCGAATCCGGCCTCGGCAAGTCCGCTGTCATCAAGAGCCACCACAATGTTGGCGGATTGCCGGATTATGTCGACTTCAAGGAGATCATCGAGCCGCTGCGTATGCTCTTCAAGGATGAGGTGCGTCAGCTTGGCCGCGAGTTGGGATTGCCGGAATATCTGGTCATGCGGCAGCCCTTCCCCGGCCCCGGCCTCGCCATCCGCGTGATCGGCGATATCACCAAGGAAAAGCTCGATACGCTGCGCGACGCGGATTTCATCTTCCGTGACGAGATCGCCAAGGCTGGTCTTGACCGCAGCCTCAGCCAGTATTTCGCCGTTCTGACCTCCATGCGCTCCGTCGGCGTCATGGGCGACGGTCGGACGTATGATTACACACTTGCTCTGCGTGCTGTCAACACCAGCGATTTCATGACCGCCGACTGGTCGCGCATCCCCTACGACGTCCTCGACCGCATCTCCGTCCGCATCGTCAACGAAGTCCGCGGCATCAACCGCATCTGCTACGACATCACCAGCAAACCGCCAGCGACGATTGAGTGGGAGTAAAAAAGAAAAGCCGAAAAACCCTGTAATATCAAGGCTTTTCGGACTTCGACCACCGCTTCTGATAAGGTTTTGATAAGAATCCGCTTGAACGCCATTATTCTGCGTTACAAGTGGCTTGTGAGTAAAGAGTAATTCTTGATGGCTCACAAAATACCCATATTAATATTTTAGCCCGTACTGATGGGATGTCAGTACGGGCTTTTTGTCGTTCATTTTTCGGTGGTATCTGTAAACAGTTTGTGAACTTTACAGAAAAATGGTCGCCAACAGGTTCCGTCAAGAGTTATGCGCAAAATTGTTTGCAGGCTCCGGCTGAGTGAAGT
>ENA-UADF01000312-UADF01000312.1-human-gut-metagenome-genome-assembly--contig:-NODE-312-length-12576-cov-18.850731_pt1 | contig 12576 bp, 9 predicted proteins | sample MGYA00244222_ERZ654245 | MGnify/ENA primary metagenome ERZ654245 (study PRJEB26926, sample SAMN06165019) | human gut metagenome | biome: ENVO:00009003; feature: ENVO:2100002; material: ENVO:00002003...
AAAAACACTATGCAGATACTATTTTTGAAGATGAGAACATTACCTGTGTAAATGCCATAGGCATAGCTTTTTCTGGTAAAAACTGTTTTATATCTTGTAAAAAGATTAAGTAATCTGAAATTGGGGTCAGATCCATTGCTTTTGATTTAATCTTCACAGAATAATTTTGTAAAATCATATAAAGATCAACACATTTTCAAGAGTTTTAGGTTATTCTTTTAGAGAAACTCTACGTATGTGCGAACTCTTTATATGATTATTAGTAAAAAGTCACTCCCCTTTCTTATTCCTGTAGCTGTAGGCGTCATTGTTGGTGTCGCAGTTCTTTTAATAAAACCTTCTACTGGTAAAAAACTAGGAGATCTTATCTATTCGAGCGGTATTTCAACTGAAGGTTATTCATATGCTGTAAATAAAGCAGCGCCTAGCGTTGTAAATATCTATGTGGCCACATTAAAAGAAGACTACACAACTCCCGCTCCAAACTCCATCACCTCATCGGCATCAGGTGTGATCATGGATAAACATGGCATCATAGTAACTAATTACCATGTTGTGCCATCAGGAAACGAACCTAATAAAGCTATCTTTGTGCAAACTCGTGATGGTAAGGTCATGAAAGCCTTTGTTGTAGGTTGTGACAGAAGAACTGATATTGCGGTTTTAACTGTCAGTGAAGATACAACTTTAACTCCAATTACACCTGCTAAAAACGAACCTAATATTGGCGATATTGCACTTGCTATCGGCAATCCTAACAACCTAGGACAAACCGTAACACACGGCATTATTTCTGCTGTATCGCGTTCAGGTTCTGGACTGTTATCTAAAGATCAGATGAATATCCGTCAGGGCGTCCAAGCTTTAATCCAAACTGATGCACCTATCAATCAGGGTAACTCTGGAGGCGCTTTAGTAGATACCAGAGGAAATCTAATTGGCATCAATACAGCTTCATTTAGTGGCGATAATACCTACGGTATTGGCTTTGCTATTCCTGTAAAGATGGTTCGTGAAGTAATGGATGAGATCTTACGTCACGGTAAAGTTGAGCGTGGATATTTAGGTATTTCTGATGACGAAACTACAGCCCTAGATTCAGAGAGCGGTGTCAGAATCGGTTATGTCGATCCTGAAGGACCTGCTTTTGGAATTTTAAAAATTGGTGATCTCATCACCAAAGTTGATGGTTATAGCGTACAGAATGTAAGAGAGCTTATCGATTTAGTCTCTAAGTCAAAACCAAATACAGTCATGAACTTTGAGATTAAACGTGAAGGTAAGGTAAAACAGGAAAAGGTTACTTTAGCTGAAGATAATACTTCTGTTGACTAATTTTCTTTCAAGATAACAACGCCACAAGCTAATGCAGACATTTCTGCTAAAGCTTGTGGCGTTCTTTTAGTAACTATCAAAAGTACTACTTAATAGGTTCAATCTTAGTTAAGATCTTCTGATTTCTGATAGCAGCAGAGATGTCATCTGCTACAGTAAGACCTGCTGTAGTTAACATGTCACCTGTGATCTCAGCATTGATACCGTACTTATATAAATCAGTAAAGTATTTCTGAATGATGAGTCTGCCACCTGCTAATCTTAAAACAGTCTTAGGCAGAACATGTCTGAATAAAGCGATAGTACGTCTTACCTCATCAGGATGAACTGTAGGACGGTTCTCTAAAGGTGTACCCTTAATAGGATTTAAGATATTGATAGGTGTACTGTCTACCTGTAACTTGCGAAGCTCTAAAGCAATATCAACTCTATCCTCTACACTCTCGCCCATACCTAAGATACAGCCAGAGCAAATCTCTAAGCCTGCTTTCTTAGCTAAAACAATAGTATCCTCTTTTTGTTTCATGGTATGAGTTGTGCAGATCTCTTTGAAGAAGTTTGGTGAAGTCTCTAAGTTGTTGTGATAACGCTTAAGACCAGCTTCTTTTAACATTACAAAATCGTCATAGTCTAATAGACCTAAAGAACCACAGCATGAAATCTTAAGTTCTGAAGTGATCTTTTTATAAGCCTGTGCAATAGTTTTTAGCTCAGCTTTAGACAGTCTTACACCTGCAGTTACAATTGAGAAACGGTGCACACCGCGTCTGTCATTTGCCTGAGCTTCTTTAAAGAACTCATCAACTGACTTTAATACAGACTGCTGAATTTCGGTGTTGTAATAGCGGCTCTGAGAACAGAATTTGCAGTTTTCAGAACACTTGCCACACTTGCCATTAGAGATACAACATAACTCAATTGCTTCTTTAAAGAAGTGTGAAGTAATTTTGCTGGCACTTTCCTTGAGTTCCTCAAGAGGAGCATCATATAGCTCTAAAGCTTCCTCTTTTGTAATCTCATATCCATCAATGATTTTATCTGCAAGATCTTTAAGTTGCACTTTTAGCTCCGAAGATAGGAAACGTGTCTTTCTGACAGTTAAATAAATGAAGACAGGATTTCATATCCTGTTAAATTGAGGTCACATTATACACTTTTTGGATAGGTTTTGTATGCATAACAATGGGGAGGCCCATGGATACAGAATAAGTTTTACTCTATGCGTTTATCCATGCTGTTTTGAGTATTTTATTCATCTGACTAAATTTATAGCAAAATTCTAAGGTGACCTTAATAAAGTTAAGTAAAATAGCCTTATTACAGTATGTTAGATTAAAAGAGATGCCACTGATAAACAAAGGGCTTTACAGTCATAAAACTCCTTATTGCACTTACTAAAATAACTAAATTGCGATATAACTATCAGTGTATTCATATATAACAAGAACATATGCTATGACGACATTAAGACTTGGTATTGATATTGGTTCTACCACCATCAAGTTCGTAGTGCTTGATGAGAATGCAAAGATTATTTATAAAAATTACGAAAGACACTTTTCTGAAACAGGCAATGCCTTTAAAAGAAATCTTGAAAAAGTAGCTCCTGTTTTAGGTGATAATCCTTTCTATATTACACTCTCAGGCTCATCAGGTATGGGTGTTGCCTCAAGATTAAACCTGCCTTTTGAGCAGGAAGTGCTCTCCTGTACTAGTGCCATTAACTTACTTGCTAAAGATACAGAAACAGCTATTGAGTTAGGTGGTGAGGACGCAAAGATCACCTATTTAAAGGGTTCACTAGAGCAGCGTATGAATGGAGCCTGCGCTGGTGGTACCGGTGCTTTCATTGATCAGATGGCAAACCTTTTAAATACAGATGCTAAAGGTCTTAATGACTTAGCTAAAAAAGGCTCCAAACTCTATACTATCGCTTCTCGTTGTGGTGTCTTTGCTAAAACTGATATTCAGGCACTCATCAATGATGGTGCTCAAAAAGAGGATCTTGCACTCTCAATTTTCCAGGCTGTCGTCAATCAGACTGTAGGTACTCTAGCACAGGGACGTGCCATTGAAGGTAAGACAGCTTTTCTAGGTGGTCCATTAACTTTCTTGTCTGAATTAAAAGAGCGTTTTATCAAGACATTAAATTTAATAGACGAGGATGTTGTTGCAACACCTGATGCCTGCTACTTTGTAGCTATCGGTGCTGCTATCTGCGATGAAGCCAAATTAACCTCCTTAAAAGAGTTAACAGAATTATCTAAAACAGATCTAAACGCTGTTACCGAGACAAAAAATCACAGTGAACCACTGTTTTCATCTCGTGATGAGTATGATGCTTTTGTAAAAAGACACAGTGAGGATATTGTTAAAAGGACCTCTTTTGACAACTATCATGGTCCTGTCTATGTTGGAATTGATGCAGGCTCTACTACCTCAAAAATTGCAGCTGTAACTGACAAAAACGAGCTTCTATATACCATTTATGGTTCTAATCAGGGTTCACCTTTAAACACAGTCGTCAATGAATTAAAAGAACTTTATGACCATATGCCTCATGACTGCTACATTGCAGGTGTTACTACCACAGGCTATGGCGAGTCTTTAATAAAAGCTGCCTTACATGCTGACTTTGGCGAGGTGGAAACCTTTGCGCACTTGCGTGCAGCTAAAGAGTTCTGTCCTGAGGTGTCCTTTATCATGGATATTGGTGGACAGGATATGAAGTGCTTTTTTGTAAAAGACGGCACTATTGGCAACATCACCTTAAATGAAGCCTGTTCAGCAGGTTGCGGTTCTTTTATTGAAACCTTTGCTAAAGGCTTAAACTTAAGTGCAGCTGAGTTTGCTGATAAAGCAGTAGACTCAAAAGCCCCAGTTGATCTTGGTACTAGATGTACCGTCTTTATGAATTCTAAAGTAAAACAGGCTCAAAAAGATGGCGCCTCAGTAGGAGACATCTCAGCTGGTATCTCCATTTCCGTAATTAAAAACGCACTCTTTAAAGTAATGCAGTTAAAGGATGTGGGATCTCTAGGTGATCACATCGTAGTTCAAGGTGGTACTTTCTTGAACAACGCTGTTTTAAAAGCCATGGAAACCTTACTTAATAAAAAAGTAATTCGTCCTGATATCTCAGGTCACATGGGTGCCTACGGCGCAGCTATATTAGCGCATGAATCAGCAACGCTTAAAGAAAAGGATGGAAAACCTTATGTTTCATCTATTCTAAAACGTGAAGAACTCGATTCCTTTACCTATAAAACCAGATCATACAGATGCCACAAATGTGGGAACAACTGCATGATCACCATGCAGATCTTCCCCGACAACTCACGACACTTTACAGGTAACCGCTGTGAAAAAGGTATTGGCGGTAAAGTTGCAAGTACAGACAAAAACACCAACAATCTGTATCGTTACAAATATCAAAGAGTCTTTGACTATAAACCTTTAGATGAGAATAAGGCTCCTCGTGGCGTTATCGGTATTCCACGTTGCCTTAACATGTACGAGGATTTTCCATTCTGGTTTACCTTATTAACCAAATTAGGCTACAGAGTTGTCTTATCTGAAGAATCATCTGCAGCCCTATACGCTAAAGGACTTGCTACTATTCCATCAGACTCACTTTGCTATCCGGCAAAGCTAGTTCACGGTCATATCATGAGCCTTATTGAAGCAGACGTTAAAAAGATCTTCTACCCATGCCTGCCATTTAATCTTGTGGACAGAACTCATCCTAATGACAATCACTACAACTGCCCTGTTGTAGCCTCATATGCTGAGAATATTCGTGGCAATATGGATATTCTAAAGACAGAGAATGTTACCTTCTTACAGCCTTTCTTACCTATTAACAATCAAAAGCGTCTGTGCAAACGCTTAATTGAAGAGTTCAAAGCAGAAAAGCTTACTAAAAAGGAAGTAGAAGAGGCCTGCAGCGCAGCCTATGCTGAACTTGAACACTACAAACAGGATGTAAGAGAGTTTGCTCAAAATGTAATTCAAAAGGCTCGTGCTGAAAATCGCCACCTTATCATGTTAGTAGGTCGTCCATACCATATTGATCCAGAAATCAACCATGGTATTGCCGATATGATTGAATCCTATGGTCTTGCGGTAATTTCTGAAGACAGCGTCTACCACGAAAAGATTAAAGTTAATAAAGTAGGTCTTATCAATCAATGGAGCTATCATGCCAGACTTTATCATGCAGCTGAGTTTGCCGTAGAGAATAAAGACGTAACTCTAATTCAGTTAAGCTCATTTGGCTGTGGACTTGATGCTATTACTACAGATCAGGTAAAAGAGATCTTAGAAGAGCATCAGCGTATCTATACTTTAATTAAGTTAGATGAAGTCTCAAACTTGGGTGCAGCAAGAATCAGACTGCGTTCATTATTAGCAGCATTAGCTCGTAAGTCAGTACCTGTATTTACCCCAATACCGTTTACAGACAGACCTCACTTTACTAAAGAATGTGTTAGAAAGCATACAATTCTGGCACCTCAAATGGCACCAATCCATTTTGAGCTTTTCAAAACTGTTTTAGCAAAGTTTGGTTATAACGTGGTAATTCCAGCACTGCCTGATAAATCATCGATTGATTTAGGTTTGCGCTATGTCAACAACGACATGTGCTACCCAGCAATCGTAGTTATTGGTCAAATGTTAGAGGCTTTAAAATCAGGTCTTTATGATCCTGACAATACCTCCATCATGCTCTTCCAGACTTGTGGTGCATGTAGAGCTACCAACTATATTGCCGTTTTACGTAAAGCTTTAAAATACGCAGGCTTCCCTCAGGTACCTGTTTTTGCTATCTATGGGCTTGAAACCGACGAGTTCAAGATGCCAACAGCCATGTTCAAAGATGCAATTAAAGCTGCTGTCTATGGCGATCTGTTAATGAAATTAACTAACAGAGTAAGACCTTATGAGGTACATACAGGTGAAACTAAAAAGTACTTTGAAAAGTGGCTTAATAACTGCAAGGATGAGCTTTTAAACAGTTCTAACCGTAAGTACAAGGACAATATCTTTGATATGGTCAAAGACTTTGAGAGTATTGAGATTAACCATATAAAAAAGCCAAAGGTAGGTATCGTGGGTGAGATCTTAGTAAAATATCACCCTGTAGCTAACAATTATCTTGAAAAAGAACTCTTTGAAGAAGGCGCTGAGGTTGTAATGCCTGACTTTGTAGATTTCTTCTTGTACTTAGCTGGCGATCCTATCATTGAGCATAACCTTCTAGAAGGCAAGCTCTTAAACAAGTTCTTTGCGCTCACTTTCATACGCTTAGTTGAGCATTACAGAAAGTATGTTTATAAAGCTCTAAAACACTCTAAGAGATTTACTCCACCTTTGAACATCTTTACTACAGCAAAGCTTGCTGGCAAGTTCGTGTCTTTAGGTAATATGGCTGGTGAAGGCTGGTTCCTAACTGGTGAAATGGTAAAACTTATTGAAAACGGGGTACCTAACATTGTGTGCCTGCAACCTTTTGGTTGTCTGCCAAATCACATCACAGGTAAAGGCGTAGTGCACTCATTACGACAAAACTATGAAGAGGCTAACATAGTTTCCATTGACTGTGATGCTGGTGCCTCTGAGGTAAATCAGCTAAACCGTGTAAAACTCATGTTAGGTGTGGCAAAAGCTAATCTTAATAAGAAACAAAACTAAAGACTTTAAACAATCTGACTTTATGGTTATGAAGTCAGATTAAATTTGATCTTTTAAATTTTAGATGTTGATGCCTATTACACCCCCAAAAAATTAAACCTCATCTTTAAAAATACCCTCTCCTTAAGTCTTCACAGTAAGCAAAGCTACTGTTACACTCACGCGATAACCATAAGGATCCACCAACATGGCAAGACGTAAAAAAGAACCACAAAGTGTACACAGAAAAGCAATAGCTTTAGTTGCTCAAGCTCTGTTTTTACAAAAATGAATTGAGCATACAAGCATGGACGATATAGCAAAAAAAATTCAGGTTACAGCAAAGCTACTTTGTATGTTTATTTTAAAAGTAAAGAGATCTTAACTTCATACTTAGTGTTGCAAAGTATGCAAACCTTTTATGATTTTATTTACAAAGTTCTTCATGAAAATAACACCTGTAAAAAACATTTCTTTGGTATTTGCAATTCTCTGTATGAATATCACAAGCTCTACCCTCTGTACTTTTCTCTAGTACATAAGACCATCAGATTTGATGAGAAATGTGATAACTTTTTACCAGAGGAAAAGGAAACTTTTGAAGTAGGTGAAAAGATTAACGCTATTGTCTATGACTTTATAGATTCTGGTATAAAGAATGGAGATTTTCGCTCCGATCTTAAGATTAAACCTACCATCTTTACTATTTGGGGCATGGTATCAGGTCTAATTGAATTAGCCTCAAATAAAGAAGAATACCTAAAGACCATTATTGAAGTTGATAAAAACGACTTTTTACAAAATGGCTTTGCACTCATCTTTGATTCTATTAAAGCCAGATAGACAACTTTAAACAAGCTTTATTGATCTTCTCAATGTCTTAACTTTGTAAGAATAAGCTAAAACACCGCAAAAAAATGGGAGGCGCAAGCCTCCCCATAGATGATTATCAAACAAGTTAGTTTATCTAAAATCTTCTACACTAGTCGGTTACCACCAAGCTTCAGCCTGGATACCGAAGATGTAGTTATCCTTGTAGTACTTGTCGCCGTCTGCGTTACGGATACCCTTAGTCCAGTTAGCATCGGTCTTATCCCAATCGCTAGCATGTAAGTAGGTTACGAAGAAGCGTACCTCAGGACGTGAGAAGATATCAGCTGTAGGTGCAATAGCATAAGCTAAGGTGTACTTCTGCTGTCTCTCTAATACCTTATCCTGACCTGCATATTTGGTGTGATTCCAGTAAGCACCAATTTCAGCTAATAATCTGGTGTACTTGGTTAACTGGTAGCTAGGACGTACAACAACTCTGAAGCTGTCCTTACGATCAATTGGTGTATAGCCGTTCTCTGAAGCCTTAGTTAGCTTAGATGATACGTCACCTTTCTGACCATAGAATGAGGTTACTGAGTAGTCTTCAGATACATGGTTCTCAACACCGTATGCAACAACGTGTAACATGCTTAAGTTTTCACAGATTGTAGTTACACCTGTGTTAATAATGTTAAGACCTTTAGCATTGTCTGAATTGTGCCAGAAGTCCATCCACAGATCGCCAATATCAATAGCATGGTGAGCTAATCCGCCGGTTGTATACTGAACGATAGTCTTATTCCAACCACCGTTGAAGCTCTGAGAGAACTGAGCAGTTGCCATGTAAGCATCGCCTAGGTTGAACTGACCATTGTAACCTTCATAGAAAGATACCTGACCATTACGATCATCACCCTCGCCCTTCTTTGGCATTACATAGGTGAAACCAAACTCAGTCCAGGCACCATCCCATGGAGCCCAGCCTGCGTAACGAGCATCTAAATAGTTAACATTGATTGACTTGCTCTTATCATATAGCTTGTAGCCACGATTGTTCTCATCAACCCATCCCCACTCGTTCCAGTTCTGATCATTGTATCTGTACTGGAAACCTTCAGCATCATTACGGGTCCATGCTAAAGATAACTTACCAGGACCTACCTGTAAGTACTCAAGACCACCACCTAGACCTGATACGTTATAGTACTTAACATCGAGCTGATGTATATCCTCACGCTGATAATGACGCTTACCGCCCCAAACTACAGCATCTGGATCATTAGGGATTAAACCTTTAATCTGAATGTTTAACTGCTCTAAATCAGTGTCAGTTTTCTCACCACGGCCGATACCATTGTTGTATAAAGCAAACATGGTCTCACCACGGATTGATAAATCGTCTGATTCAAAAACATTTGCGCCTAAGCCGATATCAGACCAAACATCTGACTCGTTACCTAAACGACCTAAGAAATTCTTGTTCTGTGTGAACTGTCCACCATCACGAGATGAACCAACACTAGCACGGAAATATGTACCCCCAAAGTCAACAGCAGGTGCAGCATATGCAACTGATGAAGCCATGGTTGCAACAGCAACACATGCAGCAAGCATAGTTAATTTTTTCATAAATTTTTTCCTAAGTTATGTTTGAGTAATAAATGTAAATGTGATGTTATACGATCACATTGACATAAATCATAGGTTATTATTTTTTCGATTTAAAGATTAATTTAACTAAAAGTCGATCTGAATCAAAATTTTTTAATATTTTAAACATAGAAATGTGAGCGCATTTCTTTTAAAATTATGAGCACATTCTTTGTGCATCATGAAGTATGTGCTTTTGTGAGATAAAATGTCTTTTTACAATTTTGTTGAATATTTCGTACACAATGACTAATTTTGTATAAAAGTGCTCAATAAATTAAGCTATACTAGATACATGAACGAATTAGGCTTTGAAAACACCTTTGTGCTATCAAAGCATTTAATAATAAAACATGGGCTATAAAAATATAACAATGGATACTAAGAACAGAAAAGTCACAATGAAAGATGTGGCTGAAAAAGCCGGTGTCTCATATCAGACCGTATCAAGAGTCTTGAATAACTCATGTAACGTCTCATCTGCTACCAAAGATAAGATTGAAAACGCAATTGCAGAGCTAAAATACGTGCCAAATCTTTTGGCACAGCAGCTTGCAAAAAAAGAAGTTAATGTATTAGGGATCATAAGTACCGCTCTGCTATCTCAGGCATCTGTGGATGTAGCATCATTAGTGCGTAAGTATGCTCTTGAAAAAGGTTACTCTATTGCCATTAACCTTATAGGTAAAAATGACTATGAGAGTGTTGAAGCTTCAATTATGGAGCTTAAAAGCCAGTTAGTTTCAAAGGTAGTTATCAATATACCTATGGATTCACTGGATGCGATAAATCTTACAAAGAATTATCCTGACATGCAGATCCTCTTTGTGGACGTTGATCCTTACTGCCCTGTCTTTAATGTTACCTTCAACCCTGCTGACGGAACCCTGTTCTCGGTATCTCATCTAAGAGAATTAGGTCATAAAAAGGTAGCTCTTTTAGCAGGTCCAGAAGGTGTATCCTCAGCAGACTCTAGACTTAAGTGTTGGAGAGAAGGCTTAAAAATCAACAATCTTGATGAAGTTTGCCTTGAAAGAGGAGACTGGACAGCTCAAAGCGGTTATATAGCAACTGTTAAGATGTTACGCGATCACCACGACTTTACAGCAATTCTGGTTGGTAATGATCAGATGGCTCTAGGTGCTATAAGCGCTTTAAATCAGAATCTTAAAAAAGTTCCTGATGATATCTCTGTAATTGGTTATGACGATTATGTAGACAGCGCTTACTATCTGCCACCATTAACCTCTGTTCATTTAGATAGAGATTTGCAGTGTCGTTTGGCTGTAGAAAAACTTACCAATCCAGATGAACCGAAAGTGTCCTCCGTGCTTCCTACAACTTTGATTGTAAGAAAATCATCAGACAAAGTAAGAGAATCTAAACAGGATCTTAAGAGTCTAGCTAATAAGTTAAGAGAAGTTGCTTCTCTTTTAGAGCAAAATGAAAGTGAGCAGTAGAAGAAAAGACTTATAGCTTTACTATTTGATCCTCAGAAATATCAAAAGCTATGGAGATAAATCCATAGCTTTATTTTTTGGAGAAGAACTTAATTAGACATCAGCAAAACATCTCAAAAATGCCGATGTCATCAATACTACATCTGTGATCTGAAAGCTTCAATCTGCTGATTGATTAACTTTACAGCATCATCTAATGCTGATTTAACATCCTGCTTGCCTACTAAGCACAGTTGCAAGCTTGAATCCATAGGCACCCAAACCTCTGCCATCTCAGGAATTGAAGGCATTGGGTATGATCTTAAAGCCTGCTCTGCAAAAGCTGAAGCAATCTCATTATTCTTAATAATAGGATCATTTAATACAGATACTAATGGTGGGATCTCTGTAGTAGTTTCAAAGCGGATCTTTGCATACTTAGGCTGATTGGCAAAGTTAATGAACTTCTGAGCTAATTCCTGGTTCTTAGTCCAATGTGAAATTACATAGCCACGAACGCCCATAAATGAGGTCATATCCTTACCATTAGGCATCTTTGGTAATGGTACTACACCAAAGTTAATACCTGATTTCTGGTAAGGCTCAACTACCCAAGGGCCGTTAATTACAGCAGCAGCTTTACCTTCAGTGAATAATGAATCAATAGCATTTAAGCCATTCTGTCCCATAATACCCACAGGGAACAGACCATCTTTATAGAACTTTGAAATGTACTCTGTAGCCTGTACTGAACCATCATTGTTAAAGCCTACATCCTCAGCATTGTAGTTGCCGGTTTTATCTTTACCAAATACATAAGCACCATATGGCTCTAAAGCAGAGATTGCATAATAAATTTCATCAAACTTAGCCAATAAACCTAACTTACCTTCAGCAACTCTCTTTGATGAGTATGCATAGTAGTCATCCATGGTCTTTAAAGGCTCTTTAATGATATCTTTGTTATAGAAAAGACCTAAAGTCTCAATCACCTTAGGAATACCATATAATTTCTGATCCTGGGTGAAAGCTTCAATAGACTGAGGCAGATAGTCATCAGTAGGAGTTAACTTAGTATCAATAGGATTGATAAGCCCCTGAACTACAGCAGAACCTAACTGATCGTTAGGAATTAGCATCACGTCAGCACCGATGCCAGCAGGACCGTCTAAACGGATCTTTTCTAGCTGTAAGGTGTAACGCATCTCAACGATGTTTACTTTTACACCAGTCTCTTTTTCAAAGTCTTGAGCTGCCTGCTCGATACCCTTGCCTTTTTGCAGATCTTCCCAAACGGTGATCTGTTCAGCAGCATTTACAGCAGTAGTTAAACATAGGACAGAACTTACAACTAATGATAGTTTTGAGAGTAATTTCATAACTGATTTTCCCTAGGTTGTTTGATTGTTGTTTTCATTAAGATTGTTGTTAAACAAGTTTAAAAATGTTTGTTTAAAATCTTTGTATAATTTAACAAAAGCGCATTCCTTGCGATATGTATGCGTTTTCATTGCTTATGAGTATAAAGTAATAAGTAAGATAATGTAGTAGATTTAACACATTTTGTGATAAATCGCCCAATATTTATCAATTTTCACATATTTTTTTGACATTTTATGAGCAATAGCAATCAATTATCAAAAAATTATCTTAATATTCAATAAAT
>ENA-UADF01000314-UADF01000314.1-human-gut-metagenome-genome-assembly--contig:-NODE-314-length-12505-cov-15.012851_pt1 | contig 12505 bp, 11 predicted proteins | sample MGYA00244222_ERZ654245 | MGnify/ENA primary metagenome ERZ654245 (study PRJEB26926, sample SAMN06165019) | human gut metagenome | biome: ENVO:00009003; feature: ENVO:2100002; material: ENVO:00002003...
ACGAGATTCATGAGCGTCTCGTGGGCTCGGAGATGTGTATAAGAGACAGATATAACATATCTTCGATTATTATATAAATTTTCAATCGATTTCTTAACGTCATTCTATTGGGTAGTGAGCATGATAAAAAAAGTATATGTAGGAATGTCAGCTGATTTAGTACATCCAGGTCATTTAAATATCTTAACTAAGGCATCTAAATATGGAGAAGTTATTGTTGGATTATTAACTGATGAGGCAATTGCGTCTTACAAAAGACTACCGTACATGTCTTATGATGAAAGATATGCTGTAATCAGCTCTTTAAAACAGGTTTCAAAAGTAATTCCTCAAACTACATTAGATTATGTACCTAATCTTGAGAAAATTAAGCCTGATTATGTTGTTCACGGAGATGACTGGAAAGAAGGTGTTCAAAAAGCTACAAGACAGAGGGTTATAGACTGTCTTAAGCAGTGGGGAGGAGAGGTTATAGATATTCCTTACACGAAAGGAATTTCCTCATCAAGACTAAATGCTGCTTTAAAAGAAGTGGGAACAACACCTGATAGAAGATTAAAGAGTTTAAAAAGACTGCTAGCTGCAAAACCTATCGTTAGAATTTGTGAGGTTCATAATGGACTGACAGGTTCTATCGTTGAACATACTCTAGTTAAAACAGATAAAAATTATGAATTTGACGGAATGTGGGCAAGTTCACTTACGGACTCAACTGCAAGAGCAAAACCAGACATAGAAGCTGTTGATATTTCCTCAAGATTAAGATTAGTCGATGAAATCTTTGAAGTAACAACAAAACCAATGATTTTTGATGCAGATACTGGAGGAATACCAGAACACTTTAAATTCACGGTTAGATCGTTAGAAAGATTGGGGGTTTCAGCTGTAATAATTGAAGATAAGACTGGTCTTAAAAAGAATTCACTTTTCGGAAATGATGTTGCACAATCACAGGATACCATTGAAAATTTCTGTCATAAAATTCACGTTGGAAAAGCCTCTCAGATAACTGATGATTTTATGATTATTGCAAGAATAGAAAGTTTAATTCTTGAAAAGGGACTTGATGATGCAATCTTAAGAGCAAAGGCATATCTGGAGGCTGGTGCAGATGGAATTATGATCCATTCTAGAAAGAAAGATCCATCCGAGATTTTTGCATTCTGTGATTTATACGGTAAACTTCCTAACAGAAAACCTTTAGTTGTTGTTCCTTCAAGTTTTAATCAGGTTAAAGAAGATGAGCTTGCTAAAAAAGGTGTGAATGTAGTGATTTATGCTAATCAGCTGTTAAGAGCCGCTTATCCTGCCATGAAAAAAGTAGCTGAAAGCATTCTGACAAATCATCGATCTTTAGAGTGTGATTCTGAACTGATGAGTATTAAAGACATATTAGATCTAGTTCCAGGTACAAGATAATTATGGACACTAAACATTTTATAGAAATTTTATTAAATTGTGATTGTAATTTTTTTACAGGCGTACCTGATTCATTACTGTCAAAATTCAGCTCCTGCCTGATGGAAGAAAATAAAATTAAGCATATAATTGCAGCAAATGAAGGTAACGCAGTCGGTTTAGCAATAGGAAATTATCTGTGTACTGGAAAAGCTGCCGTAGTGTACATGCAAAACAGTGGTCTTGGCAATACAGTGAATCCTATTACCTCCCTTGCAGATCCAAATGTATATGGAATACCAATGGTTCTGATAATAGGTTGGAGAGGTCAGCCTGGTTTTAAAGATGAACCTCAACATATTAAACAGGGCGAAGTAACCATAGGACAGCTAAATCTTCTAAACATTCCTTATATAATTTTAAATTCTAATACAGATGTTGAAAACGAACTGCCTAAGTTAATAGGCAGGATGAAAAAAAGAAATGGTCCGGTTGCAGTTGTTGTTGAAAAAGGCGCATTAACAGGTAATTACCCTGTAAAAAAACATATTGCAGACAGTACATTGTCTAGAGAAAAGACAATAGAAATTTTGTCAGAAATTCTTCCAAAAGATACCATTTATATTGCTACAACAGGTAAGTCAGGAAGAGAGTTATATGAGATTAGAGAAAAACGCCACGAACCTCACCATGATTTTTTAACTGTTGGTGGAATGGGACACGCATCATCAATTGCACTTGGTGTATCGCTGTCTACACCTGACAGGTTAGTTGCTTGTCTTGATGGAGATGGTGCTTTTTTGATGCACATGGGGGCAAGTGCAGTTATTAACAGTTGTAAACCTAAAAATTACCTGCACGTTCTATTGAACAATTATGCTCATGAATCTGTTGGTGGACAGCCAACTGTTTCTGATAAAATCGATTTTTCACTTCTATCAAAATCGGTAGGATATTCAGAATATTATAAAGTGTCATCTGAAAAAGAACTGCAAAAGGTAGCTTTATCCTTATCACAAAAGGATTATATAGGTTGCGTATTGGTTGAAATTTTAATAAATCAGAATGTTCGTGAAGATTTAGGAAGACCAAAGATAACTCCTGAAGATAATAAAAAAGAAGTAATGAAGTTTATTAGTAAATTCCATGATTGAGAAAGATAAAATAATTATTGATAACACTACTGTTTTTACAGGAATTGAATCTGTAAAATTATGTGATAAGAAGCTTAATGAAATAGTTTTAGATTGCAAAAACAATGTTGTTCTTTTTACATCTTCAGGTCAATTAAAAAGAGGTACTCCATTTAATTGTACTGAATTTGCAAAAATTATAGTATGTCAGCCTAATCCAGATTTAGACTTTTTGGATAATGTAATATCTGAACTAAAACGAATTAGACCGTCATATATTATTGCATTCGGAGGCGGTAGTGTAATTGATTCGGCAAAAGTTGCTTCAGTTTTCTTATTTTCAGATATATCCTTAAATGAATATTTTAGAAATATACATTGTAAAAAATCAATATTCAGCAAAAGGTGTCATTTAATATGTATACCGACGACATCTGGAACAGGAGCAGAAATTACTCCTTTTGCCACAGTTTGGGACAGAAAAAATGAGGTAAAGCGTTCCTTTGCCTGTAATTTATTAGAACCAGATTTCATTTATCTTGACCCAAGGGTTACTTTGACAGCTCCAAAGGAATTAACCATATTCTGTGCAATGGATGCATGTTCACATGCATTAGAATCATTATGGAATAAGAACATGACTGATATTTCGTTTAAATACGCAATAGAATCTCTTAAGCTTATTTCTTGTAATCTCATGCCACTATTAAATGATTTAAATAATGTTTGTTATAGAGCTAAGATACAACTGTCTAGCTTTTACTCTGGTTGCGCTATAAGAATTACCAGAACAGCTATAGCACATTCAATTTCATATCCAATTACGCTAAAATATAATGTTCCTCACGGTTTGGCCTGCAGTTTTACACTAAAAAAAATAATAGATTGTGTGACAAAAAATCAATTATGGAATAAACAGATCCCAACAGTTCTAATAGAAAATATAAGCAATTTAATATCAGCTATTGATCTAGACAGCTATTTAAAACAATATTGCAGTAAAAGTGATATCATCAACTTAATCGATAAAATGAATACTGTAGGTAGAGCTGATAATTTCATTGTTGATAATTATAAATTAAGAGATCTTCTGTGAATATGAAAAAAATATTAGTAACTTGCTCCTCAATGCCCCCATTTGAAGAGTATTGTAACGAGATAAAAGAATTGTGGAATTCACATTGGCTAACAAATATGGGAGCAAAACATATACAACTTCAAAAACAACTAGAAGATTATCTTGGCGCCCATCATGTTTGCCTGTATACAAACGGACATCTGGCTCTAGAAAATGCAATTGCGTCCTTTAATCTTCCAAAAGGGGGAGAAGTTATTACAACACCTTTTACTTTTGCATCAACGACACATGCAATAGTAAGAAACGAACTGGTTCCTGTATTCTGTGATGTTAAAAATGATGACTACACTCTTGATCCTGATAAGATTGAATCATTAATAACCGATAATACAGTGGCTATTGTTCCAGTACATGTATACGGAAACATATGTGACGTTGAAAAGATTGACTTAATAGCAAAAAAATATGGGCTTAAGGTGATCTACGACGCAGCACATGCTTTCGGAGTTAAATATAAAGGAATATCAGCAGCAAATTTCGGTGATATGTCAATGTTCTCATTTCATGCTACTAAAGTGTTTAATACCATTGAAGGTGGCTGTCTGTGTTTTAGAGATGAATCTAAAGTTCAGCTTTTAAATGACATGAAGAACTTTGGAATACATGGCCCAGAATCCGTCCAATATATAGGCGGAAACGCAAAGATGAACGAATTTCAAGCAGCTATGGGAATATGCAATTTACGTCATCTTGATGAAGAGATAAAAAAAAGAAAAAGAATTTTTGAGACTTACATTTCAAGGCTAAAAGGAATTGATGGGGTTAATTTACCAATTATTAAGCAGGATATCACATCAAACTATGCATACTTTCCTATTGTTTTTGATGGTTACAAGTATACAAGAAATGAGATATTCGAAAAATTATCCAAATCAGACATCTTTGCCAGAAAATATTTTTATCCTTTAACAAACAGCTATGTGTGCTATAACCATTTTCCTACTGCAGGAGCTGAAAAAACACCAATTGCACAGCATGTATCTTTAAGAGTTTTAACTTTACCTCTTTATGCAGATCTTGCTATTAAAGATGTTAATAGAATATGCGACATTATAATTAATTGATAATGATATAGTAACTGTTCAGAACCCCATAGGTTCTTGAAATAATTTTAACATACTCTGACTTTTACAGACAGAGCGTTCTTTGTAAATTTACATTGTGAATATGCTCACATTTTGTCTACTAAGTGCTTTTTCATTTTATCTGAGAAATCACCTCATATAGCGATTATAAGGCCCATAGATCGATCTGTAGCGATCTGTACAGATCTCTCAGATCTTTTTGAGAGTAATGACGAAGTAGAAATCTCAGTTCAGAAATGACTAAAAATCGCTACTGCTATAATAAAAGCAGTAGTAATGACATTAGGATATGACTGAGGATTTCAACGAGTTAAAGCAAAAGATGGACAGCATCACTTTAGAGCTTAAAGCAAAGGCTCCAAAGGATCTTTCTCTGCTCGTTGATTCACTTGGCTTTATGATAAATGTGATGCTTGAAATGACTTCTTCTGTTTTAATGCAGAGTGAAACTCAGACAGAGCAGATCAAAAATCTGATAAAGAAAAACGATGACTTAGGCTTACTCATTAATGAGCTTCAGGAAACAATCAGAGACCTGAAAAGTCAGCTCAATCAGAACTCAAACAACAGCTCAAAACCACCATCAAGCGATGGTTACAAAAAGAGTCCTAAAAAGAGAAGTCTGAGAGTATCAACAGGGGCAAATGCAGGAGGACAGAAAGGCCATAGGGAAGCACATTTGTCAGTACCGCATGCACCTGATGAGGTTAAATGTCATATTCCTAAAAAATGTCAGTGCTGTCCAAATCTCAAGACCTGTGTTGCATTAGGAGATGTATTTACCTGTGCAGAGTCACGTTATGTGATTGAAGCTAAGATCATAACTCATGTAGTAGAACATCAGAGCATGGAGGCAACTAACTGTCTATACGGCTGTCATGGTAAGGATGAGAAACTTGCAGGAGAATTTCCTGCAGATGTCAGAGGCTATGTACAGTACGGAAATTCCGTAACAGTTCTTTCTGCACTGCTATCAACCTATGGAGCTGTAGCCTATAACAGTATACATGTTCTGTTAAACGGACTGTTTGGTATCAGTCTTTCAACTGGAACCATAAACTCCATGGTAAAGAGATGCTCGGATAAGATAGCTCCTGTTATGGAGAAAATCAGAGAACTTCTACAAGATTCTGATGTAGTCAACTTCGATGAAACAGGATTAAGAGCCTTAGGCAAACTATTTTGGGTCCATAACTCATCTAATGATGAATATACCTATCAGTCAGCTAATGAGAAACGTGGCTCTATTGGAATGGAAGACAATGGTGTACTTCCAGACTTTACAGGTATTGAAGTTCATGACTGCTGGCCTTCATATCAGAACTTTGAACAGATTGAACATGCCTTATGCTGTGCTCATCTGTTAAGAGAACTTAATGCTGTCAGAGAGAATGAGGAAAATCATATCTGGGCAGAATGTTTTCAGTAACTCCTTATCAGAATGAAAAAAGCTAAAGAGGATGCCATTTCTCTAGGTCAGACATTCCTTGGAAAAGAACTTTTAGAAGCCTTTTCCAAAGAATATGACGATATTATGAGCCTTGCCGATATGGAATGTCCTCCTCCTGAGGTTCCAAAGAACGGAAAAGAGGCAGAATAAGGAGAGGTAAGACCAGAGCTCTGATTGAACGACTCAAAAAATTCAAGAATGACGAGTGACGTTTTGCACATAACTTTGCCCTGCCTTTTGATAACAATCAGGCAGAGCGTGATGTTCACAATGTAAAAACAAAGACGAAAGTCTCAGGGGGTAGAAGTATTAAAGGAGTTCAGAACTATCTAAAAATAATGTCTTTCATCAGTACCGGAAACAAGCATGGTATTAACGCATTTGATGCTTTTACTTCTGCTTTTTCCGGTAATGCTGAAATTATTTTGGGTAAGGGATCTGAATAGTTACAAGATATATTGTGTCTAGAGTTAATTTATGAATAGTTTTTACACAGAAGCAGAACTTAAAGAATTGGGGCTTAAATCTTTTGGTAAATCGGTGTTGTTAAGCAAAAAGGTTAGCATTTACGGAGCAAAAAATATATCAATTGGGAATAATGTAAGAATTGATGATTTTTGTATATTAAGTGGCCAAAATTTCTTTTGGCGATAACATCCACATTTCCGCTGGTGTATTGCTGTATGGTGGGACAACAGGTATTGAACTGGAAGATTATACAGGTATTTCATCAAGAAGTGCAATATATGCAGAATCAGATGATTATTCAGGAGAGTTTATGACTTCCCCAGTAATTTCTGATGAGTATCGACACATCATTAAGGGTAAAGTAAAACTATGCAAATATAGCATAGTTGGTACTGGATGTACAATTTTACCAGGAGTTACGATTGGGGAAGGAGCAGCCGTTGGAGCTATGTGTCTAATCAATAAAAATTTGGATGATTGGTCAATTTACATTGGTTTACCTTGTAAATTGTTAAGAAGAAGAAGAAGAATTCTAGAACTCGAAAAAAAGTTCCGTGCTGAGTAACCACTTATTATTTGGCTCTTCACGGGTAACTATAGGTAAAATTTGAAAGTAAGGGCACGGCCAGAACCATATTCTAAGCTTCTCTTACGTTTCATAATAGACACAGTGAACGAGGCTTTCGCTGAAATATAGAGGCGTGGACTTATCGTGTATACTGTGAATGTTACTTAACAGAATCGCGAAATTACTGTATAACTAACATTGAGCAGTAAATTTTAGGAATATTTTTCGGGCTAGCGTAACTTATTGATTTTCGATCACTTTTTACATTTGCGATTATTGAATAAGATCATTATATAAATCAATAGGATAATATCAATTATTGAGACACAAGGATCACTTCAGCATACTTGAATTTGTTAATTGTGAACCACGGATCACGCAAACTATAATTTGCTTGAGAATGTCTTTTTAGTACTGTAAAAAGGAGCCATCAGAACAAAGGTAAAAGACGATGGCAGTTGAATTTGAAAACAGCGAAGAGCTTTTCAGTACACAGACAGGCAATATAGGACTTACAGCCGCAGCATTTGATTACTTTGGATTGGCTGAGGTAATAGAACTTTGTGCAGGTAAGACAGGATCACACGTTAAAGTAAAGCAGAGTGAAGTTGTAAAACTGATGTGCTGTCAGTACTGAATGTTCCATATCAGTCACTGTACGGAACAGAGGAGTTCTATCAGGAAAAGCCTATACAGGGACTTACAGGAAACAGCACAATCAGCTCACACGATTTGAACCGTGATGTACTTTCAAGAGCGTTAGATGCTATAGCAGAATACGGACCTGAAAGACTGTTTTTAAAATGTGCCAAAGCAGTGTCATCAAAACTAGGGCTAAAGCCTGACACAGTTCACTTAGATTCAACGAGCTTTCATTATGAGGGCATAACCAGAGCTGAAGAAGGATGTAATCTGGTACTTGACCCAGGATACAGCAGAGATCCACATCCTGAACTCAATCAGATAAATGAGCTGATGGTATGTGATGAGCTGAGCAGACTGCCTTTATTTGCAACCTGTGTCAGTGGTCATACAAGTGACAAGACAAGTTTCAGCAACATTATTATCGATTACTGGAAACTTATAAAACAGCAGTTTGTGAGTTGCGTTACCTTGTAGGTGACAGTGCACTGTGCACAAGTAAAATAGCCATGACAGCTGCCAGAAACGGAATTTTTTTTGTCAGCAGAATACCTGATAAAAACGGTGAGGCTGTCTCATGTTTTGAGAAACTCAAGGCATCACCTGAGTCACTTGTACATGTAGACAAAGATGATCCTGATAGTCCTAAGACCATGTGGTGTGGTGAAGGTGTTATAGAAAAGCAGAAAGTCAGAAAACTCTTAGTACAGAATGAACTGCTTACAGGAAGAAAAACTGAGACTGTAAACAAGAAGGCTGAAAAAGAACTTGAAGCTGTTCTTAAGGCTTTAAAAAAGTTTGAGATACATTCCTGCAAGTGTATGGCTGATGCTGAAAAACAGGTAACAGAACTGACTTCAAAGTTAAAACTGGTTTATGTAAGAGACATTACCTATGAAAAGGTCAAAGGGTTTAAAGGTAAAGGTCGCCCTAAGAAGGATGAAGAGAAAGTTACAGTAAGTGTCATAGTAAGAGCAAATGCTCAGATTGACACAGAGGCTGTAAAAGATACAGTGGAAAAGGCAACCTATTATGTTCTCTGTACCAATGATACAGAGAGTAGATGGACCATGAGTGATTTACTTTCCACATATAAGAAACAGTCTGTGGTTGAAAGAAACTGGAAATACTTAAAGGACAGAAAAATCCTGGTGGGAGCTCTGTTTCTTGAAAGTCCTTCCCGTATCAATGCGCTGATGTGGCTAATGACACTTGCACTGCTTATCTTTTCTGCAACAGAATATCTGATGCGTAAAAAGATGGCTGAGAACAAACTTTCAGTTCCATCTCCTGACCACAGGACTGAACTTACAAGACCTAGTATGATGAGAGTTTACCAGTACCTTAGTAACTCCAGCATTTGTCTGACGTACATACCTGGTAGTGAGTTTGTGAAATTAACGGGAGTGCCCAAAGATATGCAAAAGATTTTGCTGTCTATGGGAGAAGAATGGTGCAGATACTACATAAGTGACACATATCGACCTTATATAGCGTCTGCTGTTTAAAACGTGAGCAGAAAAGATTTGGACAAGTTTATTCATGAGATTTACTGCTCAATGTCAGCTCTAGAGCCAACTGCTCTTTCTTTTGGCAGATTTCATCGCCAAGATGAGTTCTTGCAATTCTATCTACAGTCATCTTGGTTAAACTGTACTTATGTGCTATCTGGTATGAACACAAAGTTGTGCTGGTAATGTCTTTTACGATCTGCTCTATGTGAACTGCATTGCTTGCTAGTGCCATAAACATTCTCATGTGTTGACTGGCACCAAAATGTTATATTTTTCAAAAGGTTAAAGAAAGAGAGGAATATTTCACAGTTACCAGGATTTGAGCTATTTTTATTGCTTCACATAAAAGACAGTTATTGCCAATACATATTTGGTCACGAAAAAGAATTTTTAGAACTGGATCAAAATGGCAGTTATAAAAAAGCTTTTGATGTACTTAGAGATGTCACAAATATGAACGCTAAAACCAACCGCAGAATAGTAATACTAGCTGAAAATGTTAAGGTTGCCATAGAGCAGGAAAAGCAAATAAACCAAAACATTCATGACTGTAAAGGAAGAATTACCAGTAATATTGGTTTAATCATAGAACAGATCATGAATGAGAATCCAAACAAATAACTTGTTCCTTTATTTACTTGCCATTTTCAAAATCAAATTGTTTAAAAACTAACATTCAATATATAATCTTACTAAGAGCTTACTTTTTCGAAGATTACTATGTTCAGATCATTATTTACCCTTTTAATATCACTATTCTTAAGCTGTTTTCTAACCTCAAATGCAGCATTAGCCGATGATTCATTTGATGATCTATTTAAAATGCCTGAGGTTAAAACAGAGAATCACACTGTAGCTACAGTTCCTTTTACAAGTACCTGTGCTTATGATGAGCCTGCAAAAATTAAATGTAAGCTCAATTTAAAAGCAGGTTCTTATATCTATAAAGATTCTGTACAGGTAGTATCATCTGATGCAAAGGCAATCCTGTCATCAATTCCAGACGGTATTGAGCACACCGATCTTAATGGCAACAGTAAAATTATCGATCAGTCTTTTGAAGTTAAAATTACCCTTTTAAAGGCTTCAAAAGAGAATGTAATTTCTCTTTTATACAGAGGTTGCGATAGCGCTGGTATCTGCTACCCTGAGCAGAAAACCAACTTTGTAATTACTAAAAATGTTGATGCTGGTAAAGATAATATCTTAAATGAAGGCAACAGTAACAAAGCAGAATCTACCGAGAATTCTTCAGCATCTAATCTTACTGGCAACGTATCAGAGCAAACTTACACTCATGAAAATAAAACTGACCGCATCCTGTCATCAACTGGAGCTATGGCATTGAGTGCAACTGATAACAATAATGCACAGAATCAGCACTCTTTATTTAATAAGTCAGACAGTTTTCTTTTAATTTTATTTTTATGTCTGATCTTTGGTGCTGCTCTTGATTTAACACCATGTGTTCTGCCTATGCTGTCTATCTATTCGGCAACTATCCTAGGCGGAAGATTTGAAAATACAGCTCATGCATTTAAACAGAACCTAAGTTATTTGTTAGGCTTAGCTCTTACCTACTGTGTCTTAGGACTTATCTTTGCTCAGGTAGGGGTCGCAGCTCATGGTGTTCTGCAGCATCCATTAAGTCTAATCGTCATGGCATCATTACTCTTAATCTTTGCCTTTGACTGCATGGGAGCTATTCATTTAAAAGTCCCATCCTGCTTAAATGCAAACCTTGAAAAGACAATCAGCAGACAAAAAAGCGGTACTTTGAAAAAGGCTTTTGTGTTTGGTGCTCTAAGTGCACTGATTGCTACACCATGTACCAGTGCTCCTTTAGCAGGTGCCTTAATTTATGTTATAAGCACTAACTCTATTGTAAAAGGCATGCTGATGTTTTTATTTATAGGTATTGGTATGGGGGTACCACTACTTATCATTGGCACCTTTGGTTCTCGCTTTTTAAATATCTTTAGAGGTAAAAGTAATGTAGTTAAAAACCTTTTAGCTATACCTTTAATTCTTGGTTCTTACTTTATCGTAAAGCACCTTTTCGGCGCTTTAGATGTTTATATTGAGCCTTTTGTTTATGCCCTGTGCACAGCTTACGCTGTAGGTATCTTACTGCACTCACGCAAACTCTCTATTATTCTTACCTCTTCTCTTGCAACTTTCTTTGTACTCTTCAGCTGCATCTTCTTTATTGCAGGTACTACTCAAAAGTTACCTTTTACCTATGAGCAATCTTATGAGAGTTTATCCCCATATAAAGGACAAAAGATCTTAATTACAGTATCAGCTGACTGGTGCTCAAATTGTCATGAACTGGATAAAAAGCTCTATTCAACTAGTGAATTTAAAGAGGCTGCAAAAGATTTAAAACTGATACGTTTTGATTTTACCAAGCCAGATACAGAAGACAATTTAAAGCTAGCAAAAAAGTTAGCCATTGTAGGTGTACCTTTTGTAGCTTTAATAGATGAGAAAGGAAAAATTAAAGGTTCTTATACGGGCGATGTTTCTTTATCAGAGCTAAAAACTCTGATAAATGAGTAAAAGAAAAGCTAAACTCTGCTTTCAAATCACAAGATCCTTTTCAAAGAAAGCTCAGTAGTATAGCTTAAGTGCTTAGCAGATGATCTTCAAAGTCAACGTATGGCATTGAAGTTAAGTTTCAGTATAGTAGCCCTACATCTTTACCATACAGATTAGGGCCTTTGCTAATGTATTGAAACTAGCTATACGACTTTTTGATACTCGGTAAAAGCTCTTACCTTAGGATCTGCATTAAAGACCGCTGCTATTCTTAAAAGCTCTGCTTTCTTAGGCTCTGTATTACCATAGTCACGAGCTTTAATCTGTTCTACAGCCTCACTAAGCTTTGTCTTTGCCTCAGTCTCGTTTTGAGCATACTTCAACTCAAAAACTAAGCGTCTGTTTTTAGTTTCTATAATTAAATCTGCTCTTCCTTTTGAAGAGTGACTTTCAGTTGTTGTTTCAATACCTGCACCTATTAAGAATAGGTATAGGTAGTTCTGTACCGTAACTTCACTGTTAATAGGGAAATGATCATAAGATACTGAATTTATAACTGAGTTAAATC
>ENA-UADF01000315-UADF01000315.1-human-gut-metagenome-genome-assembly--contig:-NODE-315-length-12481-cov-6.067761_pt1 | contig 12481 bp, 10 predicted proteins | sample MGYA00244222_ERZ654245 | MGnify/ENA primary metagenome ERZ654245 (study PRJEB26926, sample SAMN06165019) | human gut metagenome | biome: ENVO:00009003; feature: ENVO:2100002; material: ENVO:00002003...
ACGAGATTCATGAGCGTCTCGTGGGCTCGGAGATGTGTATAAGAGACAGCTGTTTTTCCTTTAGAAAATTCGTTATAGACCATGGATTATAAATATCACTGTGATTTCCAAATTTAAAACCGTCATACCATTTTTTTACAGTATCTTTTTCACCGGACAGACCATACTCTTCCATTGCATCAAAAACTTCATTCTCTGTAAATCCAAAGCTCGTTGCATAACTGCTTGAGGTCGTGGTTATTACATTCAGATTATTGAGGTCTGAAAAAATTGATTCCTTTGATACACGCGTGATTCCTGTCATAATAGCACGCTCCATATACGGATTTGTCTTGAACGTTGCATTAAACAGGCTTCTTATATATGCAGTAAACTCATTCCAATATCCATGAAGATATGCCTCCTGTATAGGAGTATCATACTCATCAAGGATAATTATCGTCTTCTTTCCCCAGTAACGATGAAAATACTCACACAAAATATTTAATTTTAATCCACTCTCAGCATCACCCATCCTGGTATTTGTTCCTTCAAAATCAGCTATTTCGTCTGCTGTCAGAGTATCCCCCTCAAGCAGATATCTGTGCCTTTTGTAAACAGCCTCTATCTGTGCTTTTATCTGGATTTTTGCATCTCCCAGATTGTCGGCCTTAACCGAAGCAAAGCTCATAAAAATCACAGGATAAGTACCCTGAATTTTTCGATAGTCCTCATCCTCCCATATAGACAATGAATCAAACAAATCGCTCCTGTCCTTATACTGATTTGAAAAAAAGCAGTTAAGCATGCTCATATTAAGTGTTTTTCCAAAACGCCTCGGACGCGTGATGAGAGTCACATCATCCTTTGAATCCCACCATTCCTTTATAAAGCTCGTTTTGTCCACAAAAAAGCAATTATCTTCTATAACAGAAGCAAAATCCTGTTTCCCAATACCAATCGTTTTTACCATATCTGACTCCCTGTATAGTCTCAAATCATTGTTTTATATATGATATTATAGCCAATACAATTATGCACTGCAAGAAACAAATATACTCTTCTTAATCACGTTTTTAAACATAGATTAAGAAGAGTATAATCTCTTTTATCGTATTAAATTATAACTACTTAATCACAGCCTCAACCTCACCCTTCTCAGGCATCACGCGAAGTGCGCCCTTTCTCGTAGTAATAAGAGAAGCTGCCGCATTTGCGAATGTGAGCATCTTTTTCACACCGTCATCCTTCCGGTCATTGATACCATGCTCCAGCACATCGTGAAGCAGGCACGCACAGAAGGTATCTCCTGCACCTGTAGTCTCGACAGTGTCATCTCGCAGGAACGGAGCTGCCTCCACGATATGTCCGTCAAAAAATGCCATACTTCCGTTTTTGCCCATGGTGGCACAGATAAACGGAATGTGATACTCATCTATGAGCTTCTTCACACCTGTCTTTATGTCCTTTTCGCCTGTCATGAATTCAATCTCATCATCAGATATTTTTAAGATGTCACACTGACTCAGGCCCCAGCTTATCTTCTCTTTTGCATCGTCCATGCTCTTCCAGAGCGGTTTGCGCAAATTAGGGTCAAAGGAAATCAGTACGCCTGCCTCTTTTGCGGCAGCTATTGCATGCTTTGTCGCATTCTCACAGATCTTATCTGTCATTGAAAGACTTCCGAAGTGGAAAATTTTTGCGTTTCTCACAAGGGATAAATCCACCTCATCCGCTGTCAGCATCATATCTGCTCCCGGATTTCTGTAAAATGAGAAATCTCTGTCTCCGTCTGCTGCGGTCTGGACAAATGCAAGAGTGGTATGGACATTATCATCATAGCGCACGCCTGTTGTGTCGATGCCCTGCTCCTTTACGGCATCAACAAGCAGCCTTCCGAACGCATCCTGTCCCACTTTTCCGATGAAAGCAGTCTGATGACCGAGCTTTTGAAGCATGGCAAGCACGTTACATGGAGCTCCACCCGGATTAGCCTCAAAAAGCTTATTGTCCTGCGCACTTGTACCGTTTTCTGTAAAATCTATAAGTAATTCACCTAATGCAACTACATCCATATTGTACCTCTTTCTTTCCTGTCAAAATATCCTGTATATTATTCTACAAATAACCGGACCAATAATTTGTCCGGTTATTATTTGTATGCTCTACTGATATGCTTTCATATTATAAAATTATATCATATTATATCATATTTTTCAATATCCACAACAGCACTTCCGTCACAATTAAAGCAGATTCCGTCTGCCTGAAGAGGTGTACAGATAGCTGTGGTTGCGACCTGCTGTCCGTCATTGATAAAGAGCTCTATAGACTGTCTGTCCACGATGAAACGAAGCTTTAGCTTTCTGTCTGTATCTGCGATTTTAATTTTTCTGACACAGACGACATCCTTTGTGACGCCACAGCAGGTACGATCAATCTCGAGCATGCCTGCGACTCTGTTGTAGGTAAACGCTGTGCTATACTCATCATCGCATGCCATTTCAACAGTGAAGTCATGGTACTCCTCGCCTGAAAGCTCCACTGTCATGTCGAGAGTGCGGCCCTTTATGCCATCAAAGGTCGTGTAGCAGTCTATTTTTTTATCTGTATAATGACACTTGTTTGCACGATAATTTTCTATTTCCTTAACCGGCTTCTGCCAGATGCGGCCGTCCTTTATTTCAAGCTCACGAGGCAGTGTCATCATGCCCTGCCAATCCTGCGAATCAGGAACGACACATGCATCCCATGACTTCATCCACGCTATCATCACGCGGCGTCCGTCCGGAAGCAGTGTAGTCTGTGGCGCATAAAAGTCCATGCCATAGTCAAGTGTGTGCGGCTCTTCCTTGATAAATACATGATTTTCTTTATCATAATCCCCCAGAAAATATACAGAGTTGTGTCCGTTATGAAACTCATATTTGTCTGCCTTCATACTCTGCGGTGAACAGATGAGCACATGCTTATCCTCCAGCCCAAAGAAGTCCGGGCACTCCCACATTTTGCCGTACTGATTGTTGCAGCGTTCCAGCACCGTGACAAAGTGCCAGTCGAAGCCGTCCTTGCTCTGGAACAGTGCCGCTGCGCCGCTGTCGTCCTCGGCCCGGCAGACGGTGACGACGGAGTAAGTGCCGTCGGCCTCCCGCCAGATCTTGGGGTCCCGGAAGTCAAACTTGCTGAAGCCTTCCGGCAGGTCTTTCTGGGTCAGCACCGGGTTGCAGGCAGGCTTTTCGTAGTTGAGACCGTCACCGATGGCAATGCTCTGGGTCTGGATATCCCGCATCTCCCCATTGGGCTGCTTTTCTGCAATCACGCTGGTGTACATCAGCAGCTGCTTGCCGTCATCCATCACGGTGGCAGAGCCGGAGAAGCAGCCGGGGCCGTTGTCCACCGGGGAATCCGGTGCCAGCGCACAGGGCAGATACTCCCAGTGCAGCAGGTCGGTGCTGACGGCGTGACCCCAGTGCATGGGCGCCCACCGCACATCGTAGGGGTTATACTGATAGAACTGGTGATACTTCCCTTTGTAATAAGAGAAACCGTTGGGGTCGTTCAGCCAGCCCACATAGGGGGTCATGTGGTAAGCAGGGCGTTCCGCCGGGGAAATGGCAGCACCGTGCTCGGCCTCGTAGGCACGGGCTTTTTGTAAAGTCAAATCGTTCATGGAATCCTCCAAAGGAAAGAATTCTTATGCGTAGTAAGCATCCAGATATTTCTGCATAATGCCCAGATAGTCGGACAGGCCGTAGTCTTCCAGCTTGCTCAGATATTCGTTCCACTCTGCATCCGTAGTGCCGTTCATGATCCAGTCGGCCTTCTGCGTATTCATGTAGGTCTGCAGATCTGCCTGCAGGTTAGAGACCTGCTCGGTGTCCTCGCTGCTCATAAAGACATTGGGATAGACATAATCGTTGTTCATATCCGGGGTGTAGATCTCCTTGATCCAGTCCAGACGGTACTGTGCATCGTCCGGGCAGGTAACGTATACACCATAGTAATCATCCAGAACCGCCAGAGGTCCGCTGACACACTGCGCTTCACGGACTTCCACGGGAGAAGCATCGCCCAGAGGAGCGTGCTTCAGCATGGGCTCGCCCTTATCGTTGGTGGACAGTTCAAAAATGTTAAAGCCTTCCGCATCGCCGTAGGTACCCCAGTTGTTCTGAGGAGACTGGAGGGGCGCGTACATCTGATCCAGCCATGCACAAACCAATGCGGGGTTATCCGCCTTTGCGGTGACAACGCATCTGCCGCGGGCAAAGCCGCTGGTGAAAGAGCCGTTCTGCGGAGTGATATTCCGGGTATCAGCGGTCAGGGCAGGCAGCGGCTCCCAGTCGGTCAGGTTGTCAATGTTGGCAACATCCCAGCTGAAGCAGACGCCATAGCGGCCAGCCTTGCCCTTGGAAACATAGGTGGACCACTCCTGCGTGAAGCACTCCGGGTCAATGAGCTTCTCGGCATACAGCTTGTGCAGCCAGTCCAGACCATCACGGTAGCCCTGCTGGGTGGCGGCACAGATGACTTTCCGGTCGTTGGTAACGGCGATATGGCGGTCTTTGTCTGCATCGCCGTAGCCTTCGCCAAAACCATTGATGAGGATGCTGGGGTCCTGATCGCCGTTGTTGACGATGCAGGACATGGGGATGATGTCGCCGTCAATGCCATACTCTGCCTTGATAGAAGCAGCGTTATCACGGAATGCAATCAGCACCTGCTCAAACTCGTCCACCGTGGTGGGCATCGACAGACCGAGGAAGTTCAGCCACTTGGTATTGATGAAGCTCATGTTGCCAATGGTCTGGATGGCGGTCTTTTCTGAGCCGAGCTGCTCGATCCAGGGCAGTGCCCAGATGTGGCCATCGCTGTCGGTGCACATGGTGCGGTACTCCGGGTACTGCTCAAAGACCTTCTGGAGATAAGGCATATTGTTGTCAATGTAGTCTTCCAGATTGAGGATGACGCCCTGATCTGCATAGCGCAGCAGATTGCTGTCGGTAAAATCAGCAGTAAAAACAAAATCCGTCAGGGTGTTGGGGTTGGACATATTCAGGGTGATCTTATCGCTCCACTGGTCGGACTGGATGGCGGTCCAGTCGATGTGCACATTGGTCTGCTCTTCCAGACGCTTGAAGATGGTGCGGTTGTTCGGCTCGGGTTCGCTGCCCACAGGGAAGCTGGTCATACCGGTAAAGGTGACCTTTTCGGACAGCGGAAATGTAACGGCACCGGTCACGTCCACAGCTGCGGCAGCAGAATTACCGCTGCCGGTAGATTTGCCGCCGCCACAGGCAGACAGAGCAGCGGCAGAGCCCGCCAGAGCGCAGACCTTGAGGAAGTTGCGGCGAGAGATCAGCTTTTTCATGGTATTTTCTCCTTTTTATGTTTCTTCTTTCGTGTAACAGATGAGCGTACCTGCTTATAAAATTCTGGAATATCCTTAGCCCTTAATGGAACCAGCCATGATGCCGGCATCAAAATACTTCTGGAAGAAGGGATACATCACCAGCAGCGGCAGACTGGAAATAATAATGGTTGCATATTTGAGCAGCTCTGCCATCTTCGCACGTTCGGCAGTGCTCTGGATATCTGCGATCATGCCGGATTCCGGCTGGCTCTGGATCAGGATGGAACGCAGCACCAGCTGCAGCGGCTGCTTCGATGCGCTGTTCAGGTAGATCATGGCGTCAAAGTAGCTGTTCCACATTGCCACGAACTGCCACAGAGCCAGAACTGCCACCACCGGCATACAGACGGGCAGCAGGATCTTGAAGAAGTAAAGCATCTCGCTGGCGCCATCCACATCCGCAGCTTCACGCAGCTCACGCGGGATGCCTTGATAATAAGTACGGGCAATGATCATGTTCCACACGCTGAATGCTCCCGGCAGAATGACCGCCCACATGGAATCCAGCAGACCCAGATTGTTGATGAGCAGGTAGGTGGGGATCAGACCGCCGCTGAAAAACATCGTGATCACAAACAAGGTGTTGAAGATTGCTTTGCCTTTGAAGTCCGGCAGCGACATGGGATAAGCGGCAAGCATCGTCACAGCTACCGAGATGATGGTGAAGATGATGGAGTAAAGTACCGCGTTCTTGAAGCCGACCCAGATCTGCTTGTCCGAAACGACACGCTGGTAAGCATCCAGACTCCACTTGCTGAAATCAAAGGAGATGCCCTTGTTTTGCAGAGTGACCGGGTCCATAAAGGACGCGATGACGATGTAGATCATCGGAACGATGATCGCCAGCAGGAACAAGCCCAGAAGTGCGTAGCCGCAGTACAGGATGATCTTATCTTGTCTGGTGTAGAGGGCCATTTTTGATTTTTTCTGTTTTGCCATGGTAAACCCCTCCTTACAAGCCCTTGCCATCGTTCATTTTGGCAACGACCTTGTTCACTGCGATCAGCAGGATGACGTTGACAACGGTGTTGAACAGACCGACTGCTGTGGAGAAGCTGTAATCGCCGTCCAACAGGCCCTTTTTATAAACGTACGTTGCAATGATCTCGGCAGTGTTCAGGTTCAGGTCAGTTTGCAGGGCATAGGCCTTTTCAAAACCGATGCTCATGATGTTGCCTGCCTGCAGGATGAACTGAATAACGACCATATCCTTAATGGCGGGCCACTCCACTGTCATGATCTGCTGGATCAGGTTTGCGCCGTCGATCATCGCAGCTTCCTTCAGATCCTTGCTGGCGTTAGAAAGGGATGCGGTGTACATGATGGATGCCCAGCCGGCACCCTGCCAGATGCCGCTGATGATGTAGATGGGGCGGAACGCTTCCGGCAGCGTCATGAAGTTGATGCTGGTGTGAAGCAGGCCGTTCACAGGACCGGTGACACTCAGCAGCACACGGACGATACCGCACAGCACGATGACCGAGATGAAGTTGGGCATATACAGCACCAGCTGCACCTTCTGCTTGATCTTCTTGCTCTCGATACGGTTGAGCAGGAATGCCAGCAGGATGGGGATCGGGAAGCCCCACAGCAGACCGTAGACGCTCAGCTTCAGGGTGTTGATCAGATAGCGCTGGAAGTCCGGCGAGGACATGAAGCGGGTAAAGTTTTTCAAGCCTACCCACTCGCTGCCCCAGATACCTTTGAAGGGATTGTACTTCTGGAACGCGATCAGCACACCGCCCATGGGAGCGTACTTGAACACCAGCGTCAGCACCACGGCAGGCAGCAGGAACAACAGGTAAAGCTGCCAATGCCGTTTGATGTAGACCCATGTGTTGTGCAGCTTGCGTTCTGCTGTTAGCACAGCCGTTTCCGGCGAGGCCGTCTTTGCTTTCATGAATCATTCTCCTCCTTTTTGATTTGCTTGCCGTTTGATTTACGTTTTACATTTGCACCTTTGAATTTTACGTTTTCATCACTTCGCTTGTGCAAATGTAAAACTCTGTAATTCATTTATACCACGCAAACAAGCGAATGTCAATGATAATTCATGGGATACATAAAGAAATACTGTGCATTTGTACAGATGCACAAATCCGAAAGTGCGTAAATATGCAAAATGCTGATTTGCATTTTTGCATTTGACTAATTTGTGCATTTGCACTATACTGGAGTCGCAAAGAATAAGATCCGTCACCAGACTTTATCTATAAAAGAAAGAGGATGACTTATGGCAACCAAGGTCACCATTCAGGATATTGCAAACGAGCTGCAGCTTTCCCGCAACACAGTTTCAAAGGCCATCAACAACACCGGTGTGCTGGCAGATGCCACACGGGAAAAGATCCTGCGCAAAGCCGCCGAAATGGGCTATAAGCAGTTTGCCTATCTGCCGCTGTTTCAGGAAGACGATGCAAAAGCAGCAGAGCCTTTCATTCTGCCGAGTGACAAACGGGAGATCGCCATGCTGACGACCCAGTTTCTGAGCAGCTCTCACTTTTCCTCCATGATGCTGGATCGTTTCCAGGCGGAAATCGATCATCTGCACAGCGGCATGACCATCCATCGCATTTCTCCCATAGAGCTGAAAGAGAAAAAACTTCCATCTTCTCTCAATACCGAGCGCACAGCCGGCATCATCTGCTTTGAAGTATTCGACTATGACTACGCACAGATGCTGTGCGATCTGGATGTTCCGCTGCTGTTTGTAGACACCCCTGTGATGGATATGCGTCCTCCTCTTAAAGCTGACCGCCTTTATATGGAAAACCGCATTGAGATCCAGAATGTGGTGGCCCACATGGTCCAGCGCGGCAAAAAACGCATCAGCTTTGCGGGGGATAAAAACCACTGTCAGTCCTTCTTTGAGCGTTATATGGCTTATAAGGATGCAATGGAGCACTTTGGTCTGACAGAAGGCCTGAGCACCTGTGCGATGCCATCTGGACAGCAGAACTATCCGGCATCCCTGTACGAAACCATACGTCGGTTCAAAACGATGCCGGATGCCTTTGTCTGCGCCAATGACTTTGTTGCTATGGATCTGGTCAAGGCATTGAATGAGCTGGGGTATTCGGTTCCCGATGATATCTGGGTCTGCGGCTTCGATGACAGTCAGGAGGCTTCCTACTTTGTCCCCCGTCTGACTTCGATCCATATCCATGAACAGATCATGGGCTACACCGCTGCCAATCTGCTTATGACCCGCATCGAAGAGCCATCGCTGAACTATCGCACCGTCTATACGGAAACCAACCTGATCCTGCGCGAATCCACAGGAGATTGAGCGAAAGGAGAACCCTCATGCGTGACCTGTGCAATACGGACAAGCCGCTGTTTGCTGTGCTGACGAAATTGACTTACAGTGCTTACCTGAACATCTTATGGCTCGTGTGCAGCCTGCCCATCGTTACCATAGGGGCTTCTACGACCGCATTGTTCTACGTCACGCTCAAAATGGCGGAAGATCGGGACGATGGTCTGACCCGGATGTTTTTTAAGGCGTTCCGGGAAAATTTTAAGCCCGCCACAAAACTCTGGCTTATCCTGCTGGCAGTCGGCAGTTTTCTGGCTGTGGATGGCTTTGTGCTGCGCCGAATGTGGAGCGAAAACATTTTCTGGACGCTGCTCACTGCAACGCTTATTGGTGCGGCAGTTCTGTACGGCATCGTTCTGCTGTATGCCTTTCCTCTGCTGGCACGGTTTGAAAACACCACCTTCGGCATCCTGAAAACAGCGTTTCTCGTGGGTGTCCGGTATCTGTTTTGCACCCTGATGATGGCGGCGATCTATGGCATCATGGGGTACGTCATTGTGTTTGTGTTCACGCCTGCATTCCTGCTGGGCATGGGTTTCTGCGCCATGCTCTGCTCTTTTCTGATGCTTCGGATCCTCTATCTGATCGGTGGAGACCCCGATGCAGCACACGAGGAATACGACCATGACAAAAACTGACCGGGATACGCTCCGCTCCCTCCATGGGCGCAAAAAGTGGGAGCACATCTGGGCATATTACAAGCTGCCCATTGCGATCGTACTCATCGTCGTCTATATCCTTGGCTATACAGCCTACCGCCATGTGACGAAAAAAGAGGATGTGCTTTACCTTGGTCTGGTAAATATCACTGCCGGGTCTGATCTGACGGAACAGCTTACCACCGGCTTTGCCGAGGCGCAGGGTCTGACCAAAAAGCAACAGGTCGATCTGCTGTCCGGCTTGCTGCTCAGCGAGAGCGAACACGCAGAGGAGCAGTATGTATATGCTTCGGAGATGAAGCTGCTGGGTGCAGTCAGTGCCCAGCGGTTAGATGTTGTTCTGATGGACGAATATGCACGGGACCGACTGTTGGCTGATGATTATTTTCTCGATCTGCGGACGTTGGATGCGTCTTTCCGTGCACTGTCGGGTCTGAACGCCGGTGGAACCGTGCTGGATATTTCGGACACGCCGTTTGTCAGGCAGGCAGGTTTTTCTGGCAGGGTCTATCTTGGGGTGGTGCAGAATGCACCGCACCCGGAGCGTGCAGCCGCTTACATTCATTATCTGTTCCAGCGGTGATCGTTGGGTTTCACATCAAGAATAAGGAGAAGTATCATGGACATTTTAACGATTGGTGAAGTTTTGATCGACCTGACCCAGACCGGCAAGGATGCGCGCGGCATCCCTCAATTTGCCGCAAACCCCGGCGGTGCCCCGGCAAATCTGGCTGTGGCTGCATCCAGACTGGGCGCACAGACCGCCTTTATCGGCAAGGTGGGTGCGGATGCCTTTGGCCGCTACCTGAAAGAGGTTCTGGCAGAGAACAAGGTGGATGTTTCCGGCATGGCGGTGGATGCAGACCACCCCACCACCATGGCGGTGGTCTCGGTGGATGCCACCGGTGAGCGGGATTTCAGCTTCTACCGCAGTGCCAACGCTGATGTGATGCTGTGCAAAGAGGACATCCCGGAAGAAACTCTCAAAGCGGCAAAGATCGTGCATTTCGGCTCGGTCAGCCTAACCGCCGACCCTTCCCGCACCGCGACGCTGGACGCCGCCGCCCGCGCCCAAAAGCTGGGTGCTGTCATTACTTATGACCCCAACTACCGTGCCAACCTCTGGAAGAACAAAGAGGATGCCATTGCCCAGATGAAGGCTCCCCTGCCGCTGGTGGATATCTTGAAAGTGTCCGATGAAGAGCTGCCCCTGCTCACCGGAACCACCGACTGCGAAAGCGGCACGGCACAGCTGGCACAGAACGGAATCCGGCTGATTTTTGTCACCTTGGGTGCAAACGGCGTATTCTACCGCTTTGGGGACAAGACCGGTCATGTGGCGGGCGTTCCCTGCAAGGTAGGCGACACCAACGGCGCAGGGGATACCTTCTTTGGTGCGGCACTGTCCAAACTCTGCAAGGAGACGCTGGACATCCTGACGGTGGACAAGCTGGAAAGCATTCTGGCCTTTGCCAACAAAGCGGCCAGCATCACCACCAGCCGCCACGGTGCGATTCCCGCCATGCCGACGCTGGCGGAAGTGGAGGGCTGACCAATGGCACAGGATTTTTCTGCCCGCCTTGCCAAGCACAAGGATGAACTGGAATGGCTCTTCATGGAGCTGTACCGCGACCGCGAAGCTCTGCACACGCTGGAAGCCGAAATGGAGCAGGCATGGAAGGTCCGCAGTGCTGAGCTGAAAGCACTGGACAAGGCACGCTCTGCCGACCCGGAGTGGTACAAGCGTGGCAATATGTTCGGCATGACCATGTACACCGACCTCTTTGCCGGAAATTTGAAAGAGCTGGCAAGGAAGCTGCCCTACCTGAAAGAGCAGAAGCTGACCTATCTGCACCTGATGCCCCTGCTGCAGATGCCCCACCCCCACAACGATGGCGGCTATGCGGTGGAGGATTTCGACACCGTAGACCCTGCCCTTGGCACCAACAAAGACCTCGAAAACCTGACTCGTGAACTGCGCAAGGCAGGTATCAGCCTGTGTCTGGATTTTGTCATGAACCACACCGCCAGCACCCACCGCTGGGCGATGGCGGCAAAGGCAGGCGACCCGTGGTTTCAGGCGTACTATCATCTTTATGATGACCGCACCATTCCCGACCAGTACGAACAGACCGTGCCGCAGGTGTTCCCGAACACGGCTCCCGGCAACTTTACATGGTGTGAGGAAATGCACAAGTGGGTGCTGACCACCTTCCATGATTATCAGTGGGATCTGAATTATGCAAACCCGGCGGTGTTCGTGGACATGACCAAGAGCATTCTGCACCTTGCAAATCTGGGTGTAGAGGTGTTCCGCATTGACGCGGTGCCCTACATCTGGAAGCAGCTGGGCACCACCTGCCGCAATCTGCCGCAGGTGCACACCATCGTGCGAATGCTCCGCATGGTATTGGAATGCGTCTGCCCGGCGGTCATCCTCAAGGGCGAGGTGGTCATGGCTCCCAAGGAGCTGGCGGCTTACTTCGGCACGCCTGAAAAGCCGGAATGCCACATGCTCTACAACGTGTCCACCATGGTCAACCTGTGGGGTGCCCTTGCCAGCCGGGATACCCGGCTGCTGAAAGCGCAGCTGGATGCCCTCCACGCCCTGCCGGACAACTGCTGGTTCGTGAACTATCTGCGCTGCCACGATGACATCGGCTGGGGTCTGGACGAGGCGGTGGAAAACCGGCTGGGCATCGACCCGCAGAAGCACAAGGAATACCTGTACCACTTCTATGAGGGCAATTTCCCCGGCAGCTGGGCAAAGGGCGAGCTGTACAACTACGACCCCGCCACCGGCGATGCCCGCAGCTGCGGCACCACCGCCAGCCTGTGCGGCGTGGAGCAGGCACTGGAAAAGGACGATAAAACCGCACTGGACTACGCCGTGAAGCGTGACCTGCTGCTGCACACTGCCATGGCATTCTTGCAGGGCTTCCCCATGCTGAACTGCGGTGACGAGATCGCCCAGCGCAACGGCTGGGACTACAAAAACGACCCTGACCGTGTGGAGGACAGCCGCAACCTGCACCGCAGCAAATTCAACTGGGAGGACGCAAAACCTGTCTCTTATACACATCTCCGAGCCCACGAGACGCTCATGAATCTCGT
>ENA-UADF01000321-UADF01000321.1-human-gut-metagenome-genome-assembly--contig:-NODE-321-length-12376-cov-6.311338_pt1 | contig 12376 bp, 7 predicted proteins | sample MGYA00244222_ERZ654245 | MGnify/ENA primary metagenome ERZ654245 (study PRJEB26926, sample SAMN06165019) | human gut metagenome | biome: ENVO:00009003; feature: ENVO:2100002; material: ENVO:00002003...
CGCCCCGTTGGGCAGCTGTGAATTCGCCGAAGATTCCCGTAAAATCGGTACATCCCGCGGGCGGACAGAGTCGTCCGCCCCTACAGAGAGTGCGAAGGGTTGTTGTAGGGGCCGACGACTCTGTCGGCCCATTGAGAAGTTACAAATTCGCCGTAGATTCCCGTAAAAACGGTGCATTCTGCCGGGCCGATGTGGGCATCGGCCTCTACGGCCAAGCGGGTAAGTGCATACGGATTCGCCGAAGATTTTCGATAATTCGGTGTATCCTGCCGGGCGGAGCAGAGCCCCGCCCCTACCAACTGCATTTGTTTTGCCGTTTTTTCGCATAAAACAAATGCTCCGGTCTTAAGTTGATGACATTGCCGGTAACGCAGGTACAGCCGGGAAAGCAGCGTCAGGAGCAAGCACGATGGCAGGATGCAGCCGGGCGTGGCTGTCAGCGCACCGGGTACGCCCGCAAGCCTTGTCCCGACAAACGTGGCCGCGTTGATCGCAATCGGGCCGGGGGTCATTTCCGCGATGGCGACAAGATCGGCGAACTCCTGCAGACTGAGCCAGCTGTGCTGCGTGAGGATCACATACCCGCCGCCGAATGTAAACGCGCTGAGATACAGCGTGGAAAGAAACAGCTTTTTCAGCACCTGTTTTCTGCTCTTCATCCGATTCGTCTCCAATCTTACGCGGCCATGCGCCGCGCTGCTTTGACCATCGTACCACAGGAAGCGGGACTGTAAATGCCGGATTCGGTCTGCGCCTCCGGTGCGCAAAAAACGTCCCCTGCCATGCGTATGGCAGGGGACGTCGCGGAATGCCGGGTTACAGCAGGATCTTTGCCAGCTCGTCGATCGTCTCGTCGAACACGCGCAGCGCGCTGCGGACGGTGTCGGGCTTCGTGAGGTCGACGCCTGCGATCTTGAGCTCTTCGAGCGGATAATCGCTGCCGCCGGTCGTGAGGAACTTCAGATAGCCGCTTGCGTCGCCGGTCGTCAGGATATGCTCGGCGATGGCCACGGCGGAGGAGAAACCGGTCGCGTACTGATAGACGTAGAACGCGCGGTAGAAGTGGGGGACATACGACCATTCGGGGTCGATGTCCGCGTCGATGCCGATGCCGTCATAATAGGTGGCTTCGAGATCGTGGTAGACCTTGTTGAGCGATGTGGCCGTCAGCGGCTGGCCCGCAGCGTAGAGATCGTGCGCCTTGCGCTCGAACTCTGCGAACAGCGTCTGCCGGTAGAGCGTCGTGCGGAAGCTCTCGAGGAAGTGGTTGAGGATGTATGCGCGGCGCTTTTCGTCCGTCTCGGTCTTCAGCAGATACTTGGTCAGCAGGACCTCGTTGACCGTCGAGGCGACCTCGGCGACCATGATGCGGTAATCGTGGTTGACATAATCCTGCGTCGTATCGGAGAACCAGGAGTGCATGGAGTGGCCCAGCTCATGCGCCAGCGTGAACGCGTCGTTGAGTGTTCCGGCATAGTTCATCAGCACATACGGATGCACGCCGAACACACCGCACGAGAACGCGCCGGACTGCTTGCCGTCGTTCTCATATACGTCGACCCAGCGCTCGGCGAACGCGCGGTCAAGCAGCTTCTGGTATTCCTCGCCCAGCGGCAGCGTCGCCTTCTTGACCAGCTCCTTCGCGTCCTCAAACGCGATGGGATAGTCGACGTCCTCCACGATGGGGACATACAGATCAAACACGTCGATTTTGTCGAGCTTGAGCGCGCGGCGGCGCAGCTCCAGATATTTGCGCATGGAGGGCAGGCTCTCGTGCACGGCCTCGATCAGGCTGTCATAGACGGACACGGGAACGTTGCCGCCGTCCAGCGCCGCCTCGCACGCGGAGGCGTAGCCGCGCTGATTGGAGAAATAGGTGTCGAATTTGACGGAGCCGCCATAGAGCGTGGCAATGGCGTCGCCGAACTGCCGGTAGGTGCCGAACATGGCGCGGAACGCACCCTCGCGCACGGAGCGGTCGCGGCTCTCGCGGAAGACAGGGAACGTACCGGCGGTGAGGCGTACCTCCTCGCCCGCCTCGTTTTTGACCATCGGCAGCTGCAGGTCAACGTTGGTCAGCATCTCAAACGCGGCCTTCGGCGTGCCTGCTGCGTCGCCCAGCAGCGCCAGCATCTGCTCCCGCGCAGCGTCGAGCGTATGCGCGCGCATACGGACGATATCGTCTACCGTGTGCCGGTAGGTCGCCAGCGCCTCGTCCTGCATCCACTCGTCCAGCTTTTCTGCCGGGATGGCAAGAATCTCGGGACTCAGGAATGCTATTGCGGCGTTGAACTTGATGATCAGGCTCTCGCCGCGGGCGGCCATTTCCTGATTTTCCGCAACAGAGCCGTCCTCTGTCTTCTTCAAAAACGCATAGGTATAAGGCAACTCAACTTTGAACATAGAGGCGTAGATGGTGTCAAGCCCCTTCTTGAACGCTTCCTTGGACGTGCCGAGTGTGCCGGGAATTGCGGCCAGCGGTGCAAGCGCGGCCTCAGCCTCCTGCATGGCGGCTTCCCACGCCGCAGTGTCCGGGTAGATCTTCGTCAGGTCCCACTGGAACCGGATATCCTGTTCGCTTCGTTTCATAGCGTATCCTCCTTTATAGATACTTCTATTATAATGACCAAAATCTTTCCTGTCAACGTCCGCTGCGGATGGGCAGGCAGTTGCTTTTTTGTCATATTCAGGGTAAAATAAATAAAAGAACCTCAACTGGGGGGAATACGATGAAGAATACTGCTCATTCCGCGCGGCAGTTTGCTTTCTGCTGCGTGACCACGGTTCTGACGGCGCTGCCGGCAGCCCCTGCGCTGCAGTGACGTCCGGCGCATAAAGTGCCCATAAATTTTTGGAAAACTCCTCCTGATTTTCCTTGCACATTGCGGCAGGATGTGTTATATTAAATTAAAGAAAAAATGAAGACGTGTGCCCAGAATGCCGGACGGAGAGAACTCCTGCCCGGCGCGCAGCATCGAAAAAATCCAATGGCGCAGCCATTTTCAACATAGATAGTTTTCACTACAAGAAGCAAACAATAAAACAATAAAAAAGGAGGAGATCTGAAGTAATGAAGAAGAGATTAGTTGCTTTTTTGTTAGTTCTGATTATGGTGCTCGGCATGTTGCCTGTGTCGGCCTTTGCGGCTGACGACGGTGTCAGTCCGCAGGCGCTGGATACCGGCCACAAGATCGATGTAACGTTCACCGTTCTCTATGTCGGCGATGAGTTCCGTATCGGCTACAATTACGGCACATCTGAAAAGACGCAGTTTGTATGCCAGTATTCGACGCCGCACAGCGACACGGCCTACACCAACCACACGATCGCCATCAGCGATATCAAGGCGGCTGCGGACAGAGCGTCTGTGAACAGCGGCTATCAGATCGTCGGCTGGAGCAAGGAAGCAAATGAGAACCCGACGGTTTGGCCCCTCAACAAGGCCGGGACGACTGCCTGCAACAAGGGCACGTCGATCTATCTGGTCGCGAAGAACCCGAACCCCGAAGTCACCTACACCCTGACCTACTACCCCAACACGACGGATCTCGTCACCAACATGCCAAGCCCCAACCCGTGACGCAGAAGAGCAGCACCAGCCCGGTGACGTTCACCGTTTCCAGCGCGATTCCTGCCAGAGAAGGCTACAACTTCCTCGGCTGGAATGGGAAACCGGACGCAACAACGCCCACCGTCCAACCTGGTAATTGGGTTACAACACCCGCCACGACCACCAGACTCTACACCGTTTGGCAGTCGAACACCCCACCCACCGACAAGCCCGCCAAGCCCACGGAAAACGATGTGACCGGCGTTGTTGTAGATATTGTCTGCGTTACGACAACCGGAACGCATGATACGGTACAGTATCCGCTCGGATTCGCGACCACCCCACAGCATACGATCGGCGAGGTCGCAAGCGATGGCGCGGGCGGATATATCTGCCCGGTGACTGTCCGGACGGCATGGTTCGTGCAGCAGGCCAGCAATCTGCGCTGGAGGGTGCAGCACACCCCGACCGCGCAGACCATCACGTTCAACCTCACCTATGATAAGACGAATAAGAAGTGGGTGAAACCGGCAGCGAACCCGCGGATCGAACCCACGCATGAAGAGATCCCGGACACGCCCGGCGACCAGAAGCCGAACATCGAGGAAGCGAACGCTAAGATTCGTGTGCAGTGCATCGAGTATCCGTCCAAGCATAATCCGTACACGAAGAACTATCGCATCCTGCCCGGTTCATACGAAGACCTCGGTTGGGATCGGACGGAATATGGATACATCTATTCCATCAGACTGAACAGAGCGAAATACATTGCGCAGTTCGATCAGGAGATCGGCAGACCCCACACCGATACGGAGCCAAACAAGGAAACCCGCATCAACTGGCGGTGGGAGAATGACGCGTGGCACCTGATTGATGGCCCCGACGGCGTCACGGCTGACATTAAAGTCAAATGCGCCGAGACGCCTGTGAAGCCCGAAAAGCCCACGGCGCTGGACGGCAGTTTTGCTATCGTCTGCAAGAACAACGAAGCAACACATGCTTACAAGGCGGATTATATTGCCACCCCGCGTCAGTATACGATCAGCGATGTGCAGAAGGACGAGCAGGGCTACTACGTCACCGCGACGGTCACGGTAGCGCCGAATCTGGCGGCATATAACAACGACACCCGCGTCGAGCACCGGCTCGTTGACGAGCAGGACGCAACGCTGACCATCACCTTCCGCTATGACACCGAAGCAACTGGTGACGGGAACAGGAAATGGCAGCAGCAGGGTGACCTGCCGGTCGTTGAAGTCATCTGCAAGCCCAAAGCCCCGACGGCTGACGAGCTGAAAAAGCTTGAAATGGCTGTTCAGGTCAAGTGCGTCGTAGATGCTTCGCAGCAGCATACGGCCGCCTACGGTCTGCTCGGCGAGTGCGATGTAGACTACTTCGTCTTCGAGCCGAGGCAGGAAGGGGACGACTGGCTTTGCGACATCAGCTATTACCCCGAACGCTATGTGGCCGAGTTCAACACGACGTTCCAGAACCTGAAACATGTCCAAAACGATGAGAAGATCGTTCCGGTCACGCTGATCTGGGCCGGGGACAGCTGGCAGCTCAAGACGCAGGGCCGCGTACATGTGACGGAGGTATACACCGTCACCTACACCGACGGCGTAGATGGTGAAGAGGTTTTCGCCGATCAGGTCTATTCTGACCTTAGGAAGGATTCCACGACCCCCGCGTTCAACGGCACCCCGACCCGCACCGGCTACACCTTCGCAGGCTGGGAGCCCGAAGTTGCGGCAACGGTCACGCAGACTGTGACCTATGTTGCGAAGTGGGAAGCCAAAAAGGCCAACGTCCACCTCATGATCTTCAAGTCCGGCGATCTGAGCAAGCCGATCGTGGATGTTCCGTACGCCGCCGATAAGCTTGCTGGCGATACGATTGACCTTACGAAGATCGATCCGAGCAGCTATCTCGATTTCGACTTCGAGATCGACGGCGGCTGGTACGACGACGGCATGTTCAACAGCTACAAGCGGTATCTGGACGGTCTGCAGGATAAACCCGCCGGATTGGAGAAGCTGCTGATCACCGGAAACTGGCAGAATCTCAAGCTCATCGTCACCGAGCTGGTTCCTGTCGTTTACTTCGATTCTCTGGAATCGCTGACGGCATATCAGAACGACCACTCCAAGACGGAGGGCATCCTCCGTACCACCAAGGCCCGCGTTGGCTCGGCTCTGCCCACCGCAGACGCGCCCACTGCGACCCGCAACGGCTACACCTTCACCTTCTGGAGCCGTGAAGGCCAGACCGTGGACGTCACCGGCCAGACCGTCAACGGCTGGACGAACCTGTACGCGAACTGGGAAAAGAAGACGTTCACAGTCAAGTACTACCTCCCGGATGAAACCGGTGCGTGGGTAGAAAAGAAGATGGACACGGTTGACTCTGTTGACTATGCCACCTACAGCCTGTGGACTCCGAATGCAGAAGATGGTTACGAATTCAGCGGCTGGTATCAGAAACCAGCTGATATTGGCGTAAAAGCTAAGGTCGAAAAGCTGTACATGGCCAAGGAATGGAAGCTCTACGGCAAATTTACGCCCATTGAGTACACCATTCAGTATGTATACAACGACGGCAAGGCCACCAGCACCAACCCCACGACGTACACGGTTGAGAGCGATACCATCACGCTGGCCGATGCGACCGGCGCTGACTGGGGCAAGACGTTCCTTGAGTGGCACGACGAGAACGGCCAGAAGATCACCGAGATCCCCACTGGCTCGACTGGCGACCGCGTTATCACGGCATACTGGAACTGGCCTGTCCATCTCCACTACCTCGATAAGGACAACAACGAGATCGAAAGCGCTACGCTCTATGTCAGCGAGCTTGAACCCGGCGCATGCGTCCTGCCGACCGGCGAAAAGACCGGTTATGACTTCGACGGCTGGTATGAAGCCAAAAAGGATATCGGCACCGCCAGTCACAAGCTGAACGCTCTGTCCATAGCCAAGAAGTGGGAGCTCTACGGGCGCTACACGGCAAAGACCGACGTGAGCTACACGGTCAAATACCTGCGTGAAGGCGACAATAAGGTTCTCGCGCCTGAAAAGGTCGTGACCGATCAGACGTTCGACACCGAAGTGACCGAGCAGGCCGCAGACGTGGTCGGCTACACGCCGGACGCACCCAGCAAGACGATGATCCTTGATGAATACAACAAGGTTCTCACGTTCTCCTATTCGGCCAACACCTACGACTACACCGTCCGCCACATCAAGCAGCTGCCCGACGGCTCCTATGACGAGGCAAACGCTGAGGTCGAAACGCTGAGCGGCAAGTTTGAAGCGCTCGCAGCCGTGACTGCGAAGGACTACGGCTCTCACTATCCGACCAACGACGCTGACACAAAACAGAACATCAAGATCGAAGAGGGTCTGACGATCGATGTCAAGTATGATCTCGACGAGCATACCCTGACCTTCGAAACCAACGGCGGCTCCGCCATCAACCCGGTCACGGTCCGCCACGGCAATGCAGTTGCAAGACCTGCTGACCCGACCAAGGACAAGTACACGTTCATTGGCTGGTATGCCGACCCCGAATTCACCGAGGAGTATGACTTCGCAACGGTTCTGGAAGCAGACAAGACCATCTACGCCAAGTTTGAACTGACGTCCACCCCGATCGGCGACATCTATGTCCGCTACGATGTGCTCCACATCAAGCAGCTGCCCGACGGCACCTATGACCTGGCCAACGCTGAGGTCGAGCACCTGAGCGCCAAGAAGGACAGCACCGTCACCGCGGTCATCAAGGATTACAGAGCAACGCATCACGTCAATGTCAACCGCACGCTGAGCAAGCTGACCGGCACGGCTATCCAGCCCTACATGGGCGTGGACGGCAAGCCTGTCTACACCATCCTGTCGGTCTACTACGATCTGGACTTCCATACCCTGACGTTCGACACCATGGGCGGCTCCAAGATCGCGCCGGAAACGGTTCGCCATGGCCTGACGGTCGCGAAGCCCAAGGATCCCGTCAACGGCGGCTACTGGTTCGACGGCTGGTACACCGACAAGACCTACAGGACCCCGTACAACTTCGCGACCCCGCTGACGCAGGATACGACGATCTATGCCAAGTGGTTCCTCATCGTCCTGCCCGGTGTCACCGACAAGAAGGCTACCCCGAAGCTCAACACCTCCGACCACTTCGCGTATGTCCAGGGTTATCCCAACGGCACTGTGAAGCCCGCAGGCAACATCACCCGCGCTGAGACGGCTGCGATCCTCTTCCGTCTCATGGATGATGCGTCCCGCAAGACCTATTACTCCACCAAGAGCGGCTTCCGCGATGTCGCCTCCGGCAGCTGGTACAACACCTACGTTGCGACTCTGAACAACGCCGGTGTCATCACCGACAGCTCCAACGGCTACTTCCGCCCGAATGAAGCCATCACCCGTGCAGAGCTCGCCGCCATGCTCGCCAAGTTCTCCGAGACGACCGGCGCTGCGAACTACTTCAATGACGTGTCCGCCAAGTACTGGGCGGCCAACGCCATCGCGATCTGCGCCAAGCTCGGCTGGATCACCGGCTATCCCGACGGCACCTTCCGTCCGGACAAAAACGTGACCCGTGCTGAACTCATGGCTATGATCAACCGTGCCACCGGCCGTGCACCCAAGTCCGCCGACGCATTCCTGCCCGGCATGAAGACCTGGATCGACAACACCTCCGATAAGTGGTATTACCTCGACGTGCAGGAAGCTACCAACAGCCATTCCTACACGGTCAAGGGTTCCGAAACCTGGACGGCTCTGACCTCCGACCCCAACTGGTCGCTGTACGAGTAAGCCACTTCTGACGCAATTCCCCGGTATAATCCAAATCAGCCCCTGCCGCCAATTCGGTGGCAGGGGCTGAAAAATTCCCCCGGCGGCGCAGTCCACGACGGACTGCCGCTGGGGGAAGCTGTTTATTTTTGGACGCTGCGCGTTATAACCGGCCCAGACGGAACTGCTCGATCATTTCACCGGTCAGGCTGATGTGGGAGTAATCCTCCGGCAGCTCGCTGCGCAGGTGCCAGCTCGCCTCGGCCAGCTCGGATTCCTGCACGGTGATCCTGTTGCTGCCATCCAGCTCACAGACGAAGCCCATCAGGAGCGTGTCCGTGAACACCCACGGCTGGGATTTGTAAAAGCGGAGGTTTTTGACCCGGAGGCCAGCCTCCTCCATGACCTCGCGGTGCACCGTGTCCTCAATCGACTCACCGATCTCATTAAAGCCCGCGATGAGGGCATATTTTTTGAACGGCCGACCGCGATAGCGCGTGAGCAGCAGCCGGTCGCCGTCGTGCACCGCGACGATCACAGCCGGACAGATCTTCGGGTAGACCGTGTTTTTGCAATGCGGGCAGACCATGGCGCGCTCGACCGTGCTTTTCTCCATGCGCGCGCCGCATCTGCCGCAGAATTTCTGGGAATCATACCAGCGGTACAGGCTTTCGCCCGCAGCGGCGGCGAACAGGGCGGCGCCTGTCCCGTCCGTCATGGCGCGGAGCGACGAAGAGGGAGCATAGCGGAACGTGTCTGTCTCGCCGGGGTGGGCGGAGACGAGATAATATGCCGTTTCGTCAATGGAGAAGGCGTACTGCGCCTCGCCGCCGTCCGGGATCTCGCACATCCGGGGCAGTGTGAGCGTTTCGCCGCTCAAATTACAGTAAACTGTATGATCCGGCTCAAAAATCAGCGCAATATCATCCGGCGACGGTGCTTTCCACGACATTTCATTGTGATACATATGCGGATACAGATCCTGAAGCATAGCTTTCCCTCCTCAGCGCCCGGCGAAGAACACTTCGATCTCCGCCCGGCCTGCCTGTACGCTGCCCTGCGCGAAAAACGGCTTTCCGCCGCCGCGTCCGTGCAGCTGCGCGTTCAGCTCCTTTACCAGCTGCCGCAGATCGCCGTCCTGTTCGCCGACGGCGTATTTATAGCCATCGGCGTCGCTGCCGGCAAAAACAGCCGCACGACCCCCGCAGGCCGACATGACCAGATCAGTCAGCCGCCGCAGGCTGTCTGGGTTCATCGCAGGCTCAAACAGCAGGACGTTTCCTGCCCCGGCAAGTACCTGCGCCTTCTGCGCAAACACAGCCACTTCCAGCCCGGCTGCGCGCTGCTTCTGCGCGGCCTCCGCGTCCAGAAGCCGACGCACGGCGGCAGCCGTCTCCAGCGGCTTCGCCGACAGCAGGCCTGACACGCGCCGGTTCTGCTCGGCAATTTCGCTCAAATAGGCAAGCGCACGTCTGCCGCACAGAATTTCCAGCCGCACGCCGTCATGGAATTTCACGCAGGAGAAAATTTTGATCAGCCCAATTTCCCCGGTGCTGCTTACGTGCGTTCCACAACAGGCGCAGATGTCCGCGCCGGGGATGGTCACGATGCGCACCTGACCGGTCAGCTCCTTCTTGCTGCGGTAGGGGATGGTCTTCAGCGCCTCGGCATCCGGGTATGTAATTTCGATCGGGACGTTTTTCCAGACCCACTCGTTGGCCTCGGCCTCGACGGCGGACAGGTCCTCCTGCGTCAGCATACCGGAAAAATCAATGGTCACAAAATCCGCACCCATATGAAAGCCGACGTTTTCATAGCCGAAGCGGCGGTGTATCACGCCGGAGAGAATATGCTCGCCGGAATGCAGCTGCATGAATTCGAACCGGCGCGTATAGTCGATCCGGCCCTCGACGCTCTGCCCTTCGGAAAGCGGCTGTTCACAGAAATGCACGATCTCGCCGCCGCGCTCGTGCGTGTCGGTCACGCGGACACCGGACAGAAAGCCGGTGTCGCCCGGCTGGCCGCCGCCCTCCGGATAAAAGCAGGTTCTGTCCAGCACGACATCATAGCCGTGCTTTCCCGGCTGACAGGATACAACGCGCGCTTCAAACGCTGCCTGATGCGCGTCCTGATAATAGAGCTTTTCTGTTGCCATATTGACACCTCTTGTCAGATTTTCAACTATCATAGCACACAATCCGTCAAAATTCCACTGGAATTCGTTCGGATTTTGGTTGACAAACCAGGGAAATCAACCTATTATATAAGTTAGGCGATTTCAAAAGCGCCCGATATTCTGAAACAAAAAGGGGGAAGAACAAATGGACGCAGGAAGTAGTAGCGGCACATCCGCAGGCCGAAGTCGGCCCGAGCACCAGCCGCCTTTGTGCGTCCGGTGCTTGCAGCCCCTGTCATTCTTCGATTGATGTGCCTGCGTTGTGTCTTTACCTTCCTATTCTTTACATTTAGGAGGAACAAGACATGGCAGAAAGCAATTTTTCCCTGCAAAAGACCCTGACCATGCTGCTCGACGAGAAGAAGTATCATTCTCTGCGCGACATCCTCAGCACCATGAATCCCGCAGACATCGCCGCCATTTTTGACGATCTCGATCAGGCGCGCCTGCCGCTTCTGTTCCGGCTTCTGCCGAAGGAGCTGGCCGCCGAAACGTTCGTCGAAATGGAGCCGGAGGCGCAGGAGCTTCTGATTCAGGGCTTCTCGGATTCCGAGCTGAAGGAGGTCATCGACGAGCTTTACGTCGACGACGCCGTCGATATCGTGGAGGAAATGCCCGCGAACGTCGTGCAGCGCATCCTGACCCAGGCCGAGCCGGATATGCGCAAGCAGATCAACGAGATCCTGCGCTACCCGGAGGATTCCGCCGGCTCGATCATGACCACCGAATATGTCTCCCTGCGCCCGAATATGACGGTCGAGGAAGCGATTTTGCGCATCCGGCGCACGGGCATCGACAAGGAGACGATCTACACCTGCTACGTGACGCGCGGCCATAAGCTCATCGGCCTCACAAGCGTCAAGGACCTGCTTCTGTGCGAGGACGACGATGCGACCATCGAGTCCATCATGCAGGAGCACGTCATCACCGTCGGCACGCTCGACGATAAAGAGCAGGTCGCCCAGATGTTCAGCAAGTACAACTTCCTCGCTCTGCCGGTCGTTGACACAGAAAACCGGCTGGTCGGCATCGTAACCTTCGACGACGCCATGGACGTCATGGAAGACGAGGCCACGGAGGACATGGAAAAGATGGCCGCTATGCTGCCGTCCGAACACCCGTATATGCGTTCGACCCCTGTCGAGATCTGGAAAAACCGTATCCCGTGGCTGCTGCTGCTGATGGTTTCGGCGACGCTGACGGGCATCGTCATCACAAGATTTGAAAACTCGCTGGCCGCCCTGCCGTGCCTCACGGCGTTCATCCCCATGCTGATGGACACCGGCGGCAACTCCGGCTCGCAGGCCTGCGTGTCCATCATCCGCGGCATCAGCCTGAATGAGATCGAATTCCGCGACCTGGGACGCGTGGTCTGGAAGGAGATCCGCGTGTCCGTCCTCTGCGGCGTGTGCCTGGCAATCGCCTGCTTCGCGAAGATCATCGTGGTCGATATGCTGCTGTTAAAGAGCGAGAGCGTGACGTATCTGGTAGCCTTTGTCGTCTGCGCGACGATGGCCGTGACGGTCTGCCTTGCCAAGATCGTCGGCTCAACGCTGCCGCTGCTGGCTAAAAAGCTCGGCTTCGACCCGGCTGTGATGGCCTCGCCGATCATCACGACGATCGTGGACTTCCTGTCCCTGCTTGTCTATTTCGCTTTTGCGACCGCAATGCTCGGCATCGGATAAAAAACCGCCCGCTGCACATAATGTGCAGCGGGTTTTTGTGCAAAAACGGCAAAAAACAGACGCAGTTGGTAGGGGCGGGGCTCTGCTCCGCCCGGCGGAAAACGCTGCGTTCGCGTGAGAACTTGCGGCAAATTCGTATGCAGTTACCCACTTGGTTGTAGGG
>ENA-UADF01000337-UADF01000337.1-human-gut-metagenome-genome-assembly--contig:-NODE-337-length-11975-cov-4.874245_pt1 | contig 11975 bp, 9 predicted proteins | sample MGYA00244222_ERZ654245 | MGnify/ENA primary metagenome ERZ654245 (study PRJEB26926, sample SAMN06165019) | human gut metagenome | biome: ENVO:00009003; feature: ENVO:2100002; material: ENVO:00002003...
TGCTGCAATGCAGTAGGCTCCTGGGTGGTGGTGCCGTCCCGGTTCATGACGGTGCCGCGGGTGTTCGTGCGGTACGCCACCTGCAGCTGGCGGTTCAGATACTGGAAATAGAGCGGCTGCTTCAGGCCGTAAATGTTCATCATCACCGGGGAGATATCGTAGGCGGCAATGGTGCCAAAGTCCACCTGCTGCTGGCTGTAATTCGACCACATCAGCAGCGTGGTCTGGTGCAGACGGGGGTCGGTGCTGGAGCCGCTTGCGTAGCCGGTGGTGGTGTAGACATCGTAGTTGGAATCAATGGGGTTATAGTGGTCGCCCCAGAATACCAGAATGACCGGCTCGTCCACCTGAGAGAAATACGCTGTCAGCTTGCCCAGCATGGCGTCTGCATCCCGGATGCCGGTAGCAAAATCTTCCAGCGCGCCCACGGTGCTGCTCTTGAGCCCCACCGGATGAGATACAACGTGTACCCGCTCGTCGTCCGGGTAGTTATCCCTATTATAATTGGTATGGTTCTGCATGGTGACCGCGTGCAGGAAGATGGGCTTATCAGAGGAAGTGCTCATCTTTTCGTACTGCTGAATGATCTGGTCGGCCATGGAGTCATCGGTCACAAGGCCGCTGGTCCAGTAGTGCTTGCGCACCTTGGTCACACCGTGCATATCCTCCAGACTGATAAAATCGCTGAAGCCGAGGTTGGGGTAGGCCTTATCGCGGCTCCAGTATTTTGCCCAGAAGCAGTGCACCGCAGCGGTCTGGTAGCCCTTGAGCTTGAGGTAATTGGGCAGGGCGAACATGGGCTTTGTGACGTGCTGCTGGTAGGGTTTGCTGCCGCTGGGCAGGAAGGACACGGAGTAGCCGGTCAGAGCTTCAAACTCCACATCACAGGTGCCGCCGCCAAAGCTGGGGCTGTACGCCCTGCCGTAAGCGCTGGTCTGCTGCAGAGCGTGAAGGTTCTGCGATACATCGGTATCAAAGGTAATGCCGCACTGCTCCAGCTCCGAAACATCCCAGTAGGATTCATCCATTACATAAATAATGGTAGGCTGCTTTGCCTGCTCCTCCTTGGGGGTAGTGGCGGCATAGCTGCCTGCATACATGGGGCCGGTGGAGAATTTCTCACTCTCGGCCACGTTATCCAGAATATCGTCCACTGCCTGCTCCGAGTAGCCCTCGGGCTTGGCGATCTCCAAATTGGTGAGGTTGGTCATAAAACCGGTAAGCACACCGTAGTAACGGTAGTAGCGGTCCTGCATCCACGCATCCGGCGTGATGCCCAAAACCTGCGTGACTGCAGGCTGTAAATAAACGCCGAAGATCAGCAGACACAGCGCCGCTGCCGAGGCACCGGTGCCCGCAAGCCTTGGCAGCCAGCGCTGGCGCAGCCGCCCGCGGTAAACAAAGAAGCTTGCCACCGTCAGTGCCAGCACCAGCACAATGGAGACCACCATGCTGGTCTGCAGCTTGAGCCCGGCAGCAGAGGCCACACCGGCGGCTTCGGACACCTGCATCAGGTCCCACGGCAGAAATGGCTCACCCCGCAGCTGCATGGTATAGAAGTTTACTGCGCAGGGCGCACAGCCCAAAACGGCCATGCCCAGCGTAGCAAGCGGCGGGATGCGCAGCACCCAGTCCAGCAGCTCCCACACCAGAAACAGCAGCAGCCATGCCAGCAGATACGCCCCGAAATGGGGGAAAATAAAGCTGATAAAGGTATCAGCGGTCAGTGACCCGCGCGCGATCCACTCACCCAGCAGCAGCACAATAAAGGAAGCTGCCGCCGGGAAGAGCATCCGCAGGGTCAACAGCGGTTTGGATGTTTTCATAGTCGATATCCCTTTCCACGTCCCGAACCCTATTTCCAAAGTGGCTTTGCTATTTGCACAAGCCTTTCGTGCCTATTATAGTCATTTCGCCGAAAATGTCCATTCATGATTTTACAAAAATTACAGTTTTATTTTTCAAAATATTCCCCTATTTTTCACAGACCAAGCTTTGCCCGCAGCTGCTGCCAGAAGCCGTGAGGTGCTGCCGGTGCTTTTGGCACAGCAGTATGCACCAGAATTGCGTCTGTGCCGATGGTCTCGATCTCCTGCCACGGGATGGTCAGGCTCTCGTCCCGGCCCAGCAGGCCAAAAAGCCGCGGTCTGCCCAGCAAAATCAAGCTTTGCAGCTGCGCCGTTGCGGGGTCAAGCTCCAGATCGTCCGCGCGGCCAAGGCACATCCCCTGCTCCAGCTGAACGACCTCCTTCTCACAAAGTTCCCGGATCGTCATGGCGCTCTCCCCTTTCTGTCACAGCATACGCCGGGGCGGCATTTTCTATGCCAAAGGGGTGGAAAGCACCCGCCCGGTTGTGGTATACTATGGAAAATATCTGGAAAACATCCAATACAAGCGAGGCAGTATTTATGTATAAAAGCATTATTTTTGATATCGGCGGTGTACTGGTGGATTTTGACCCCAAGGCATACCTTGTAGACCGGCTGTGCAACGCCGAAATGGAAGAGAAAGTTTACGACCTGACCTTTGGCAGCGAGGAGTGGCAGTTGCTGGACGCAGGCAAACTTTCCCGCTATGACGGCAACCAGCGAATGCTGGAGCACGCCCGTGCCGAGGGCTGTGCCTTTGAGGTGCAGGGCGTTCTGGACGACTGGATGCACATTCTGCGCCCGCGTCTGCGGATGCTGGAGCTGGTGCGGCGGCTGAAGAACCACGGCTATTGCGTGTATTACCTGAGCAACATCCCGCAGGATGTGCTGGAGCTGCTGACCGAGCGCGGCGTACTGGCTCAGTTTGACGGCGGTGTAGCCTCCTGCGAGGTACAGGTGAATAAGCCTGACCCGCAGATCTACAAGGCTTTGTTGAAAAAGTATCAGCTGAAGGCCAGCGAATGCATATTTATCGACGACAGACTGGAAAACGTGCAGGCCGCCTTTGCGCTGGGCTTTGCCGGCATCCAGATGAAGGACAGCGTTGGTACGCTGATCCGCAGCCTTGCCACCTGTAACGTGGCGCTGCGCTGAATGTTCATATAACAAACAGCAGCCCCTGCCGGAAAGGTTTCTCCGGCAGGGGCTGCTGTGCGTTGGTGGGGAACTTACTTTTCCTCGTAGCTCTGGCAGTAGTGCGGGGTCTCCACCTGCTGGGTGGTGCAGCTGCACTGCTCCGTCACCTTGATCTGCGGCAGATCACATTTGCAGCCGTCCACGTTGTGGCAGCACGCGCAGACATCACAGGTCACGCCGATGTTTTCCATGTTTATCACCTCTTTGTCCATAGGTTGCCCTATGGAGCAAGAGTTTATACATGGGTTTTACCAAGCAGCCAGATCTGCGCCCAGCTTACGGCAGGCGGCCTGCACATCATCATCGGGCGTTTCGTTGCAGATGAGGCCTTCCTCGCTGAACAGCTGTGCGCCGTCGTCCTGTGCGCGCTGCGCCCAATCGCGCATCCACTGACCGTCACCCCAGCCGTAGGAGCCGAACAGTGCGATCTTTTTGCCGTTCAGAGAGCCTTCCAGCGCAGCAAACATAGGCTCGAACTCGCTCTCCTCCAGCTGCTCTGCACCCATAGCCGGGCAGCCAAAGGCCACAACGTCAAACTCTGCCAACTTTGCGGGGGTCATCTCGGCGCAGGGTACGATGGTGCCGTTGGCGCCTGCGCCCTCGGCGATGCAGTTTGCCATGGTCTCGGTGTTGCCGGTGGCGCTCCAGAATACGATTGCTACTTTGCTCATAAAACTCTACCTCTTTCTCTGCGTAGTTAGTTTAGAATAACTTCATGTTCTGTAAAAATGCGTCCGTGTTTCATGACGCATTTTGCGGTTAGTATCTTCTAACCGTCAACAGGATACCACAGCCCTGCCCTGCTTGTCAAGACGTTCGTGCAATGTTTGCACGGTGCAACAATCCCGCCTTTCTCAAAAGTGCATGAAGCGTGTATTTCAGCCGCCTAATACGCGGAAAACTACCAACAGCACCCCGTAGATGACCGGCTGGTGCAGCAGATACAACAGCAGCGAGTGCCGCCCAAGCCAGCCAAGCGGCGGGCAGACCGAGCGGCGCAAGGGCTCCATGCGCTGCCGCCCTACAACGTCGTAGAGAAAGTACCCCGCCCAGAACAGAAACAGCCACGGCAGAAGGGCAAAATAATCCGTAGAATAGAACCACCACGGATAAAAGCCAAAGTACGCTGTAACGCAGTTTGCATACAGTGTCTGCGGCAGCCAAAGGCGCAGGCTTCCAAAACCCAGATAGCCTGCCGAGACATTGCGGGTAAGAGCAAACAACACTGCGGAGATAGCAAACCCTGCTGCGGGTGGAATGTGCCGCAGTGGCTTTTCCAAAAGGCCGGTCAGCAGCATAGCGCTGCCCAGCAGGGTCAGCACACCAAAGATAACTCTGTCCTCCGGCATAAAAAGCAGCGTGACTGCCGTGACAAGCGCCCCTGCCCCAAACACCTGTGCGCCCCGGCGCAAGGTATGATGCCCCAGTTGCACACAGAAGCCGGACAACAGAATAAACACCCAACAGATGCTCTGCTGCCACAGATGCCCGGGCAGACCATAATACCAGTCGGCCTGAATACCGAAGAGATTGACCAGATCCCAGCAGCCGTGATAGAGCATCATACTGACCAGATCCAACCCGCGCAGTTCGTCCAGAAGGGCGTAGCGGGCAGAAGCGTTATGTTGCTTCACGGCGTTTTCCTTCCTTTTTGTCACGCTGTTACACCGTTTTGCGGCGCAGCAGGCTCATGGGCGGCAGTTCCGGGGTGGGCATGGTGTATTTTTCCATGGCGTGAGGGGTGCTTTCCACCCGCTCTCCTGCTTCGTTTTCGATCCATTCCGGGGTAAGCGGGATACTGCGTCCGTCCGGGCACAGCGCCTCCAGCGTATCTCCAAGGCTCCATTTGCCGCGCTGCTGGCAATGGGCGATGCCGTTTTCCCAGCTGTCCACCGTACCCACGAACTCCCACTCGCGGATGTAGGTGGCGCTGTCGGTGGCCTGTTTGGCCTGTTCGCGGCCAAAATAGAAGCCGGGGGAGTAGTGCCGGTGGCTGGTACGGGTAAGCTCTGCGTACACCTCCGGCAGCAGTTCAAAGTTATCGTTTGCCGGGTCGGCCAGATAGGCGTCCAGTGCCTTGCGGTAGGCAGCGGTAACGCTGGCCACATAGTAGAAGGTCTTGGCACGGCCTTCGATCTTCAGGCTGTCCACGCCCGCCTTGCAGATCAGGTCGATGAAGGGCGCGGTGCACAGATCGTTGGCGTTAAGGATGTAGCTGCCGTTCTCGTTTTCGCCGATCTCGTACAGCTGGCCGGGGCGGGTCTCCTCGCTCAGGTAGTACTTCCAGCGACAGGGCTGGGCGCACTGGCCGCGGTTGGCGTCACGCCCTGCCATGTAGTTGGACAGCAGGCACCGGCCGGACACGCTCATGCACATCGCACCGTGCACAAAAGCTTCAATTTCAAGCTCCGGCGGGGTCTTATCGCGCAGGATGGCAATATCCTGCAAGGTCATCTCCCGCGCCAGCACCACCCGCTTTGCACCCATTTTGTAGGCGGCGCGGGCGGCTGCCCAGTTGGTGATGCCGGTCTGAGTAGAAAGATGCACGTCAATATCCGGGGCAAAGGTCTTGCAGGCATCCAGCACGCCAAGGTCTGCCACGATAAAAGCATCCACACCGGCCTTGGCGGCTTCCTTGATGGCCTCCGGCAGGCGGTCGGCTTCCTCGTTGGTGGGCAGGGTGTTCATGGTCAGGTAGACCTTGCGACCACGGGCGTGGGCGTAGATGACGCTTTCCGTCAGCTGCTCCGGGGTGAAATTAGCCGGGGCAGAGCGCATACCAAACTCCGGCAGGCCGCAGTAAACGGCATCGGCACCGTAGTTGATGGCATAACGCAGACGTTCTGCATCGCCCGCCGGGGCAAGCAGTTCCGGGATCTGTAACATTTGTAGGTTCCTCTCTTATGTATCACAGTTTTTAACGGGAAAGGGGCCGCTGCACCGTGTTTTTTAGTGCAGCGGCCTTTCCTCAGTTTTTCAGGCTTTTGTTCACAGCTGCGGCAGTTTTGCAGTTTGCGTTATGCTCTGCCAGCGTGTGGGCGTAGTAGTAATTGCCCTTGAGGTCGGTCACAAAGAAGTAAGCGTCCTTGGCTTCCTCATCGGGCTGCGGCTCCAGCGCCGCCTTGATGGCGGCAAGGCCGGGGTTCGAGATGGGGCCTGCGGGCAGGCCGGTGCAGCTGTAAGTGTCGTAGGCTGCAAGGATATTTTCCGGGATATCATCCCAGCCGCCGTAGTAGGGTGCGACCCAGTTCCAGAGATAGTTGTTGTCGGCGTCGCTCTGGATATGGCTGGAGGTGTTGCTTTGCAGCCGGGGGTAGGGCGAGCCCTCCGCCAGACGGTTGCGGAACACCTGCGCCACATTGGAGTCCTGACTGTTGCCCGCTTCCTCCTGCACAAAGGAGGCAAGGGTGACCAGCTCCGGCAGGGTCATGTCCTGCTTTTTGAGCGCTGCGTACATTTCCTTGGTAAATTGTGCATCGAACTGGGCGTAGAAAGTAGCTACATAGTTATGCACCGTATCACCCTTCAAAAACTCGTAGGTCTCCGGGAAAAGATAGCCCTCACACTTCATGAAGCGGTTCGGGGCATCTTTATCCTCCGGGACATACTGCCAAAAGGTATAAGCGCTGAAATCGCCCTCGTTGGCTTCCTTCAAAAACTCCTCGGCGGTGCACAGACCGGCGGATTCCATCTTCTGGGCGATGGCAATGGCCGTTGTACCCTCCGGGATAGTCACCCGCACTGTTTCTGCCTTGGCGTACTGGGAAAGGGTGCTGATGAGTGCATCGTAGGAGCTGCCAGTGGTCAGCTCAAAATCGCCGTATTGCAGCTTTGCGGCAGCACCCTTTTCCCCCACATACCAGCGGAACAGGTAGGCAGAGCGGATGACGCCTGCGTCCTTCAGCTTGTTGGCGATCGTGGCTACGCCGCTGCCCTGCTGAATGCTTACGGTGACCGCCGTGCCGGGCTTACTGCTGCCGCGGATCTCTCTGCGGGCAAACAGCACCGTTGCGCCCGCGGCCAGTAGAAGCAGCAGAAGCACCACCAGCAGAATTTTGCCTGCACCGCCCTTTTTGCGGGCTGCGTGTGTATCGTTGTGTGCCATACGCACCTTCCTTTTTTTAGTTTTCCAGCATCAGACGCAGATAACTTTCGCTCACGTCAAAAGGCTCTGCATCAAAGCGGATCATGCCGTATTCCTGCCGGGTGCCCTCGCCCAGAAACAGCGGCTGGGCAGCACCTACCGTGATGACCGCCTTTTCCACAATGACTTCCTTCTCGCGGGCGGCTTCCATCAGGATCTCGGCGGCGCGGTCGCTGTCGGCCATCATCTCCACAAAATACAGGGTATCCTCCTTGCGGAAGTAGATGCCGTAGCCATGTTCGTTGGACACGATGGTAGCGCCCCGGGCGTACAGCTCCTGCAACACCACCGCCATGCGTTCCGGGCTCAGCTGCACGGTATCCTTCCAGAACTGTTCCCGCAGCTCGCACAGCTTTTTGGCCGTCACCGTGTCAAATTCCGCCTGGCTCCACAGGTTGCGGCTCACCTCACGGGGCAGGCAGCGCAGGGCAAAAGCCTTTGCAAAGCCTTTATCCTGCAGCAGAGCGGCCTGTGCTGCATCTGCCGGGACTGTCACGGTAAAGCCTGCGCCCCGCAGCTTTTGGTGGGCGCACAGGGTATCCAGCAGACCCGCCAGCAGCAGACTGCCCTCGCCGCACAGGCACAGGTAATTGCCCGTGCGCCCCTGCAGGGTGACCGGCACAGCCAGCGCAGCCGCCACGATGGCGTCGTTTTCATCGGCCACATAAATGTTCTGCATACCGGCAAAGCGTTCCAGTACCATTTTTGCAAAATCTTCGGTATCATGATGCTGGCTCTGCCACAAAGCCAGCACTGCCGCCTCATCGGACGGCTGCATCAGACGATACATCGTTCAGGATGCCCCCTCTTATCATATTTTATCGTTCAGCCCAGTGTTTTCCGAGCAAGCTGCTGTACCTCTTGCTGGATATCTTCAATGCTGCGCATGGCGTCCCCGCTGGTGCAGTGCACGGTATCCCAGCCAAGATGCCGGGCGCAGAACTCGGCAGCAGCGCGGCTGCGCGCCAGATAAGCCGTATCCTTTTCGTGCACGTCCTTTTTGCTCTCGTCGCCGTGGTAGCGCTGGGTCATCAGCCGCTGGCTGACCGCCGGGTCTACCTGCAAATAGATGACCCTGTCCGGTGCGGGCAGTCCCAGCAGACGGAACTCGTAATCAAACAGCCAGTGCAGATATTCCTCCCACTGCTCCTGCGGAAGCTTCGAGCACTGGTGCACCGCGTTGGAGGTGGTGTAGCGGTCGGCGATGATCACACCGCCCTGCTCATAAAAGCTGCCCCAGCTGGTTTTATAGCTGGCATAGCGGTCCACCGCGTAAAAGCTGGAAGCCGCATAGGCGTTTACATCGTCCGGGTGCTGGCCGAACTGCCCGGCCAGATACATCTTGACCAGTGCGCTGGAATCACTGGCATAGTCCGGGAAGGTGATCTTTTGTACCGGCACACCCTGCGCGGCGAGATGCTCTGCCAGCAGCTTTGCCTGTGTGGCCTTGCCGCTTCCGTCCAGCCCTTCCAGCACAATCAGTTTGCCCTTGCTCATACGGCGGCACCTTCTTTAATGGCGGCATATTTTGCGCGCACCTCGGCAGTCTTGCCGCAGCACATCTTGCCCTCCGGGCAGGGGCCGCACAGGCAGGCGGGGCCGGCCTTGGCAAAGATATGGGGTGCCACCGGGTACACCAGCGTGAACATCTTTTCAGCCAGTTCCCGGATCTCCCACTGGGCGCGGTTGCAGCAGCGCAGCTGGAAGAAGTTCATCAGGCTGCGGGCGTTCATGGTGACCACCATTTTGGTCTCGCAGGCGTTGGGCAACACAAAGCGGGCGTCCTCGTTGGCCTGTTTAGAAGCCTTGGCGCGTGCCTGCTTTTCCGGCATTCCCTCGGCCATCAGGCGGGCGGTGTGCCCCTCCTCCAGCTTGTGGGCAAGGTCGAGATAACGCTGGGCATCCTCCTCCATGCTGGCAAGGAAAGCTGCCTTTGCTTCCGGGATAGCCTCGATCTCCGGGGGCGTCACATAGCGGAAATCATCCAGACGCACATAGCGCTGGCTCTGCACGCTGAAGGATGCGATGCGGTGCCGGGTGATCTGGGCAAGCAGGGTGCGGCTGACTCCCTCGATGCCAAAGGTAAAGCTGGCGTGCTCGATGGGGCTGGCATGGCCAAGGTCGCTGAGCATGGTCAGGAATTTTGCAGTTTTTTCCTCGTCCAGCCCGTCCAGAAGGTCGGTGATGTGGGCGTGGGAATAGCAGAGCTTTGCGGCAGCCGCCACCACCTTTTCCGGTTCCGGGGTGTGGGCGATCAAACGAACAGTCATCATAGGGTCATTCTTCCTCCGTAATCTTGGTCAGGGGCGCAAAATTGGCCATCGTTTTCTTGATGCCAACTTTTTCAAAGTTGATCTCTACGATCTGATCCCCGGCAGCGGGCTTTACTTTCAGCACCGTGCCGCGGCCGAACACTTTGTGCTCCACGATGTCGCCCGGCTCATAGTGCTTTGAACCGGAAGCCGCCGGTTTTACGGCAGAATTTACCGTAAAGGCTGTTTGCTTTACAGTATTTTTTGTCGCATTTCCGCCGGAATATGCGGAGCCAAATCCGCTGCTTCTTGTGGTCGGCTGGGCGGAGCTGTTGCCATAGTGACTGCCAAAACCGGAGGAAGCAGGGTTTCTTCCTCCGTAAGAAGAGCCGAAACCACGGCTTTCGCCGGCGTTATATTCCCGGTTCAGGTAGCCGCTGCGGTTGCCCGAACTGTAACCCGAGCCATAACCGCCGCCGTAGCTGCTGCGGCTGTAACCGGAGGGGCCGGAGTAACCGGATGCTCCACCGGGCACAGTATCACTGTACTCAGAGCCCCAGCCGCCCATGCGGGAACGCTGTTCCAGTACAGGGCTGCGGGTCTCCTCGATATACTCCGGCTCGATCTCCCGCAGAAAGCGGCTGGGCTCGTTGCGCTGGGTGCGGCCGTACAACATCCGGGTGACACTGTTGGAGATATACAGTTCCTTTTTGGCGCGGGTGATGCCAACGTATGCAAGACGGCGTTCCTCTTCCAGATCTGCTTCGGAGTATTTGCTCATCTCGCTGGGGAAAACGCCCTCCTCCATGCCGATGAGGAACACATAGGGGAACTCCAAGCCCTTGGCAGAGTGGATGGTCATCAGCACCACCTGATCGTTACTCTCGTTATAGCTGTCGATATCGCTGATGAGGGCGATATCCTCCAGATAGCCCTCCAGCGTGGCTTCCTCGCCGTGCTGGTCACAGTAGTTTTTGACGTTGTTCACCAGCTGACCCAAGTTCTGCAGACGGTCGGCGGCATCCTCGTGCCCCTTGGCGGCGTCTGCTTCCAGCATGGCCTTGTAGCCGGTCAGTTCAATGACGTCGGAGGCAAACTCGTCCAGTGTGCGGGTTGCAAGAGAATCCTGCAAACGCTGGTAGATCTGCCAAAACTTGAGCAGCGGCATGACCGCGCGGGAAAGTTTCGCGTATTGGTCTGCATGGCTGATGATATCCAGCATACTGACCCCCTGCTGCCCGGCAAGGTCTGCAATGACATCCACGGTGGTAGCACCGATCTTGCGGGCGGGCTCGTTGATGATGCGGCGCAGCCGCACATCGTCCCGGGGGTTGGCTACAATAGACATATAGGAGTGAATGTCCTTGACCTCCTTGCGGTCGTTGAAGCGCTGCCCGCCCACGATCTTATGCGGGATGCCCGCGCGGGTGAAGTAGCTTTCGATGGGAGCCGACTGGGCGTTCATACGGTAGAGAATGGCGTGGTCTGCCAGATGCCCGCCCTCCTTCAGGTGCTGACCGATGACATCCGCGATATGGCTGGCTTCGTCCTGCTCATTCTCGGCGGTATACACCTGCACCTTATCGCCCTCACCGTTGTCCGTCCACAGGGTCTTGCCCTTGCGCTCGGTGTTGTGCTGGATGACGCAGTTGGCTGCGTTGAGGATATTGGAGGTGGAGCGGTAGTTCTGCTCCAGTCGGATGGTCTTGGTGCCGGGATAGAGTTTTTCAAAGTTGAGAATGTTCTCAATGGTAGCGCCGCGGAAGCGGTAGATGCTCTGGTCGTCATCGCCCACCACGCAGATGTTGCGCTCCGGCCCGGTGAGCAGGCTGACCAGACGGAACTGCGCCACGCTGGTATCCTGATACTCGTCCACCAGCAGGTAGCGGTACTTGTTCTGGTAGAACTCCCGCACGTCCGGGTGTTCAGCCAGCAGCTGCACGGTCTGGTAGATCAAGTCGTCAAAATCGAACGCACCGGCCTCTTTCAGCTTTTTCTCGTAAGCTGCGTAGATGCGGGCGGTCTGGGTGCTCTTCACGTCTCTGGCGTGGTCTGCAAGTGCCTGCTCCGGGCTGACCAGCTGATCCTTCCAGCGGCTCATCTGGTTGATGGCGGCCTTGATGGGCAGGAATTTATCATCGATGCTCAGCTCTTTATATACGGTTTTCATTACACGCTGGGCATCGTCTGTATCATAGATGGTAAAGCTGCGGGGGTAGCCGATCTCTTCGGCCCAGCGGCGCAGAATGCGCACACAGGCCGAGTGGAAGGTGGAGGCGAACACCTCGTCCCCTTCCTCGCCGCCCAGCATCCGGCGCAGACGCTCTTTCAGCTCCCCTGCTGCCTTGTTGGTAAAGGTAATGGCCATCACGTTCCAGCTGCGCACCGCGTTGCGGCGCAGCATCCCGTCCAGCCAGCTGGGGGCGTCTGTACCGGTCATAATGGCGGTGCGCAGGGCTTTGACGTCCTCCTCGGTCACCGGGCGGGGCGTTTCCTTGGAGCCGTGCGCCGAG
>ENA-UADF01000345-UADF01000345.1-human-gut-metagenome-genome-assembly--contig:-NODE-345-length-11731-cov-7.980387_pt1 | contig 11731 bp, 11 predicted proteins | sample MGYA00244222_ERZ654245 | MGnify/ENA primary metagenome ERZ654245 (study PRJEB26926, sample SAMN06165019) | human gut metagenome | biome: ENVO:00009003; feature: ENVO:2100002; material: ENVO:00002003...
TACGAGATTCATGAGCGTCTCGTGGGCTCGGAGATGTGTATAAGAGACAGTATTTCATCTTTATTTTGTCTTTTGTTATTGCGTTTCTGGAATCCTTATGATAAAATATGCATACACTAGATTGTAACTAGTTACGATTTTGGCTTGGGCGTAAGCTCTTTGGGCCACCGCAGGCGGGAAGAATTTCCCGCCATTTTTTATAGCTGGAGAACAGAGCGTAATGAGTGAACTTAGCGTTTTTATTGATGAATCCGGCGATTTTGGGGAGTACAGCATACAGCCCGCGTATTATCTTGTCACATTTGTTTTCCATGATCAAAGGCAAGATATTACTACCAATATTCAACATCTTGAAGAAAGTGTGTCTAATTCTGGTTTCCAACTTGATTATATCCATACGGGACCGGTTATTCGCCGAGAAGAAATTTTCGACTCATATACGATTGACGAGCGTAGAAAACTGATTTATAAAATGCTCAATTTTGTTGTTGCAAGTCCAATTTCCCACCTTACCGTCTGTATTGATAGGAGGCAGGCGCAGGACAAGGTAACTCTTTCAGGCAGGCTAGCGCGTGCGATTAACATAGCAATGTTAGAACACATCGACTATTTTAATTCGTTCGATCGTATTCTTGTGTATTATGATAATGGTCAAAATGAACTCAGTTCGATTTTGAATGCTGTTTTTTCAGTGTTGTTTTCAAACGTTGAGTTCAGAAAGGCAGAGCCACAGAGATATCGACTGCTGCAGGCCGCTGATTTTATTTGTACTGTTGAGCTACTGAAAATCAAGCAGGCAGAACATCGCTTAAGTAAGTCTGAAGAAAAGTTCTTCTATAAACCACAGGAACTCAAGAAGACGTTTTTCAAAAGTGTTGCAAAAAAGCATATTTAGAGGATCGCGGTGTTACTCTGCGGAGGGCACCTAGGGGGAGCGGATGCGTCCGCTCCTCCTTTTCCTTTCATTCTTCATACACCCCATGCACCTCCGTCGTCATATCGAACACGCCTTCCGGGAGCTTGACGCGCAGACTCGTGCCCTTGTTGATGAGCTCATACAGGAGCTTCAGCACGAAATCATCCGTGTAGCGCGGCTCTAAGCCCTCCAATTCGCAGATATCCAGATAGCGCCGCGCGGTATCTGCTTCTTCGTTCAGACGCTGAATGATGCCCTTGACGGTGTTGCGCTTGGCGCGCATCTTGGCTTCGTACTGGAACACGAGGAAGAACCGATGCCGGATGGATTCGCTGGCAATGCCGAGACCGATCTTCTCAATATTGTCCTCGATCTCCGCGCGGCAGTTTTCGCTCTCCTCGGTTTTCTGGAACTGCCGCATCTGTTCCACATACTCGCTCGTGTCCGGCGGAAGTGTGCGTACCTCGCAGCTCATGCTGTCCGGCGCGATTTTCAGATATGCGGCGTAGGATGTAATGATATTCTGCTGATCGGACGGGGATTTCAGATAGAAGTTGACGGGCAGCACCTCAAGAATTTTGATGAACCGGTTGTCCTTCGTGATGACCACGCCGCCGATGATATTCTTGACCGGCAGCCACGCCTGAATGCTGTCACGATAGGTCGCGCCGCCGTGACTGGATGGCGCAGCCGTGCCGAAAATGGCGTCCTTCATGCTCATGCTGAATGTACCTCCCCGCGATAAAAGATCATGCGCCGGTGCTTTCGCCAGTGCATCCACGCCTTGAGCCATCTGGTGAGGCTGTCGCCGCCGATGCCAATGAGCGCAAAGCCGCCCACGGGAACAAGGATCGCCATTGTGACGATGATCTTCGGCATAAGCGTCAGCGGCAGAAGCGCCAGACAGAGAAAGAGGATGGGAATGCACAGCAGCACGGTTTCGACCGCATTGCGGATCTCAAACACGCCGAACAGCTTGCCCGCGTCCGTAAAATTTACGGGGATATGATAGGTTTCATAGCTCATATTCGTACTCTCCCACGCGCTCCATCAGCGAATTTTTGCAGGAAGCATAGTCCTGCCGCAGCAAGCCCAATTTCTCTCCGCGTTGGGCTATGATAGATTCAAAGCCGCTCTGGATTTTCTGTACAGTCTCCGCCGACGGTTTGTTTTCGCTCAGCTCCAGCTCGCTGATGCGCTGCGCGGATACGCCGCAGGCCCGGCCAAGCTCGACCATGCTGACATGGTGCCGCAGGCGGAGAATGCGGAATTTTCTGACCTTCATAGGCCCTCCTTTAGTCGTCATATTGTATGTATGGGATCTTGCACCAGCCCTGCCAGCTGCGCCCCTCGACCTTTGTGCGCACCACGCCGTACTGCGTGCCCATCGCTTCAATGGCATAGCCGTTCCCGACGTAGACGCCCCAGTGTCCCTGCTTCCAAAGACCAAGACCGACAATATCGGGCATCGTGTCCATACCGCCGTACTCGGTGCCGTTTTCCTTGGCAGACGCATACATCCGGTCGGCATTGTAGTCCGGCATCCCGTTGGTGTTGTAATCAATGGTCAGCGTATCGGGGTTCAGCCAGCCGTAGCCTTTGAGAAGGCCCACGCAGTCCGTTGTGCGTCGGCCGAGCCAGTGCTCGCGGATAAATGCTTCCGACGCGCCGATGTCCGGATACTGCTCCAGCTTGTATTGGAGCATGGATTCCGTCAGGACGGTTCCAAACGTCCCCCACACATACCCCCAGCCATGCTCCCACGCCTGTATCGCATAGGCGGCAAGATCATGGTTGTTTTTTGTGCGCGGATTTGTAAAGCCGGAGATGTCGATGGTATTGTCGGCGCTGCCGCCGCTCTCCGCGCCGCCTCCGCCACCACTGCCGCCAGGGGAGGATTCTGCCGGGCCGGTATAGCCGGTATCGCCCGCGTAATTTGGCTTGTAGGCTTCAAATTTATCTTTGTATTTACCCAGCGCGTCGCTCTCATAGATCGTCTCAAACAGTGCGCCTGCCCACGTTTTGGCGTCCTCGTCAAACTCCAGATCATCCATGAGCTTATCTTTATCGAGTGGCTGGAAGATAATACGGAGGACAGTCTGGTTGCCGGAGGATTCCAGCCGCGTCGTGTGCTTGAGATTGGAGATCAGAAGTGACTGAACTTCCTCCGGCTTCATTTCTGACAAGTCCTGCTTGTGGGCAACGGAATTGATAGCGATATACCAGCAGAGATCTTCGTCATCGAATTTGCTGGACACACGGATCTCATCGATCGTAACGCCCTGATTTTCATACGCAGCAGCTTCGCCGGTGATGATGGCGTCCTGCTGCGTCTTTTCAAAGTCCTCCAACGATAGATATGCGCCGCCGATGGAAAGCGCCTGCTCCCGCATGGTGATCTGTGGGTCTTTCTCGGACGTTTCGTAGCCAAAAAACATATTTGGCATCGCGGAGATCACGAACATTGGGATCACGATGATGGCAATGAGAACGCCGACGGCAAACTTGATGATCGTTGGCAAGAGCTCCTTCGCAGCGGCGGCAGCCGCGCCGTGAAGCCCTCCTGCGATTGCCGCCCGCACGATGTTGACAGCTGCCTTGACCGCGCGCGCCGCATTCGCCATGACCTCCGCAGCGGAGCGGCGGTTCCGATCATTCATCCGATGTCACCTCCTGCGTGTTCTCTTGCGGGCGCTTCGTCGTCTTCTGCGAGGCTTCATGCAGATCGAGATGCGACGGAATGGATTCCGGGGTTCTGCCGGTCAGCGGAACGAACGGTTTCTTTGCCGCCTTTTCCGCAGCGGGCTTCTGCGCCGCCGGTGCTGCTTCCGTGTTGATCCCAACTGCCGTGGGCGCGATTCCTGCGGCACCGGGGCGATGGTAGAGCGTCTGCTCCTTCTTCTGCGGCTCCGGCTGTGCGCCGGCCTTGCGTTCCTGCGGTACCGGACGCTTGGCAGAGGATTCTGCTGCAGGGCTTCTTTGCGGCCCGCGCGATTCCTGCGATACCGGAGCCGACGCAGTCATGCTGCCCATGGGAGCCGGGGCGGGCGGTTTCCTGCTCTGCCGTTCGGAAGAAGCGGGAGACGTATGCGCAACAGTTTGCGGTGGCTTTTCTGCGCTGCCGCTTTGCGCGGGAATTGGGCGCTGCGAAGTGCGCTGTTCTGCCGGACGCGCCGCATCAGGCCGCGTGGTCGAGCGCGGGGATGCACCGGCTTCGCGGTTGGAAGACGGCACTGCCGGAGATGCCGGCATTGTGGGTGTAGGATGCTCCCGATTTGTAGAGCGGCCATCCATGCGGGCTCCGCTGGATGGCTGCACCGTGCCGCCGGACTGCTGGGCTGAAACATGGTTCTGCTGCGTGATCTGGGTGTTTCCATTCGCGGAAACGCGCGTTGTCTGCTGCACGGGCTGGGTATAGCGTCCGCCGATGGACGTGCGCTGTGTTCCTGCTGTACCGGGTACTGGCGTATTCTGCGGGCCGCCTGATTGCTGCGGCCGCGTACCAGTTCCTGCGGTATCGCGGGCGGGTGCGGAATGAGAATCTGGCTGTTTTCCTGCCGTACCGCTTGGTACGGATGTTGACTGTACGCTGCTGTGCGGCACAGACGGATTTCCTGCCATGCCGAACCGCGGAGAAGCAGGCGAAGCCGGATGATCTGCTGCTGGCTGTGCGCCTGCCGTGTTTGGAGTCTGCACAAAGGTACTGCGCTGCTGCGTCGTTTCTGTATGCGCAGACTGCATCTGACCTTTTCCTGCGCTGCCGACAGGCTGTGCCGGGCTGCGCGGAGTGCTGGGCGGCGAAGCCGGAGTGTTTGGCGCTGCATTGGGCGCGGCTGTATTCGGTGCACCCCGCTGTGTGTCAGGCGGCTGCACAAAGGTGCTGCGCTGCTGTGCGGATTCGGTCTGTACCGTCTGTCCCTGTGCGCTGCTGCTGTGATACGATTTCCCTGCGGGACCGGTCGGCTGAACGGTAGTGCGCGATGGATTTTGGCCTGCCGTTTTTCCCGCTGTGCCGCTCAAAACAGTCCCGCCGCGATTCTGCACCGTTGCGCTGCTGCGCGGATGGGATTCTGATTGGGAATGTACGGATTGTTCCTGCTGCGCATTTTGCATGACCGCGCCGCCCATGACAGGCTGCGAAGTTCCTGCGGGATGATACGGCGCACCGGGCGAGGTTTTTGCTGCCGTGGGCGCTGCATGGTTCTTCGGAGCTGCCACATGGCCCGGTGCACGTCTGGTGCCGGGCGGTACGGCGGTTTTGCGCGTGGAGTTCGGCTGCTTTCCGATGCCAGCAGGCGCGGCTTGAGGGAATGCGCCCGCCATCTTTTCGGCGGCGGATTGTACGGTATCCGTCTGTGCAGCAACCGTCTGAGCCGAAATAGATTCTTGATTGAATGCAGGATTCGCGCTGTTTTGCTGTGCGGACGTGCTATGATGATAGCCGTTTGCGTGCGAGGGTGCATTGACATTGAAAGCGCTGCCAGCACCGCCAGAGCGCGGTCCGGTCGGTGCATTCGGCTTGGAATTTCCGCTGCCGCTGCGCGGCTGATTGCCGTTCCTGCCGATGGTATGTGCCGCATTGGACACCAGCGAACGAACGACCATCATCGTCATCGCGCCGGGGAGGCCGCGGCCTAATGGATCGCCCGTCATAGCTGGATTCAGGCCGATGCGCGCAAGGATGCTGTCCGCTTTTTTCGCTACCTTGACGATGGTAACGACCAGCACCATCCATGGCAGCACGTCAAGACCGCTCGGATAGTACGACAGCACAGATAAAAGCATCTTGACGAACATCACGTTCGTCGCCATGAGCAAACACATGGAGCCGAACATCCGGCACCAGCCATTAAAAATGTCCGACGTATTCCGGCTTCCGCCCATACCAAAGGCCAGCGGCGAGGTGATCGTCAGCACAGCGAGGATAAAATACCGCTCCGCCATCTCCATAATGAGTTTGAACGTCTGAAACATGACGATGATGCCGCAAATCACGACAAGCAGCCAAGAACCGGTCAGACCGCCGAAGGAGGCTTCATCCGCGAATGTAATATCCACGGCGTCCGGCATTTGCAGAAGCTCTATGACGGTCGAGGTCATGTTCAGCCCCAGCTCGCAGATCTGCGGACTTGCTACCAGCAGAAACGAAAAGGCAAACGTCCGTGTAAAAAGCAGCTTCGGGTCCTCCGCGTCGAAGCCGAGCCCCGCTGCCATGCCGCGCGTTGCCTGAAAGACGAGGTTGCCGATGAGCAGCGCCCAACCGACGCCCAGCATGATCTGACGGATAGTATCAATGACGGGCATATGCTCCCGCAGATACGCGAAACCCAGACTCATGAGGTCAAACAGCACGGACGCAAAATACTCCCAGCATTCCAGGATCAGGCCGTAGATCCATTCGATAAAGCCCTGAAAGAGCAGCTCCAGCAAGCATCGTCACCTCCGTTCCGCGCCAGATGATTCTGTCCTGACTTTTTAACTCTGGATCGTTGCAAGGCCCTGAAACAGCGGCGCAACATAGGCGATGAACGCGCCGATGCCGTTGATGACCGCCCACGCGATCCAGATGCGGCGCAGCCAGTCCCACGCCTGATCGACCTTGTGCTGATTATTGGAGAGCTTTGCGCCGACGACCGCGACGGCGGACATCAGACCGGCCAGCACCGTACTGATGCCTGCGATCTTGTTGTAAACGTCCACGATGATACGGTTTGCCGCCGTCCACATATCCTCGACGGCAAACGCCTGCACACAAAACAGGCTGACGCACAGCAAAAGCAGCAGGCAGAGTGTATAAAAACGATATAGCTTTTTCATTGATTCCTCCAAAAATGGATGTACCGAAGACTGAGCAACCCCCGGCGTTGAAATGTTCACATTTGAACGGTAAACTAAAAATGTAAAGGAGTGAACGCCATGCTCTACGCATGTAATACCTGTGAGCAAACCTTTTGGGGCTTTGACCGCTTCATGCCGCAGCAGTGTCCGGAGTGCGGGTGTATGACGGTGCGCAAAGCGACCGAGGAAGAACAGACCGCCTATGAATTGGAGCAAGCCCTATCCTGGCAGGCTGCGCACAGCCGAATAGAAGCATAAACCTGAGAACGGAAACCCGTTCTCAGGTTTTTTGATCATTCACCGCCCCATTCCAGAACAAAGACAATGGAGAGAACTTCCTGCTCAGTGACTGCTTTGGATACGGCGCTAACAACGGCATCATAGCTGATGGGCAGTCTGCCGTTCTCGGCAATCGTCCATGGCGCAGTCAAGTTGAACGTTTCTGCGTCGCCAGTTTTGTTGGTCTGCGCATCATTGATCTTGAAACCGAGGAGCTTCGCGTCAACCTTTTCATGCGCCATGTCAGTCGTGTAGGGAACGAGCTGCCAGCCATTCTTCGTGCTGATGCTAACCGAAGATACAACAACTGTGCCGGTAGAAGCATTGATGATCTCCGCGCTGCCCGTGTGAACCTCGCCGCTTTCATCAACGACGAGCGGCAGTGTAACCGGCACGGTCACGGAAAACACTTCGGTGATCTCCCAGTGGGCGTAATACGTTTTATCTGCGGTTTCCGTGAAAGTGTCATTCGCCGTTACTTGTGTACCGCCGGTCGCTTCGGTGAACCAGCCTAAAAATTCTGCATTTTTGCGTTCCGGGTCCTTGGGCAGCAGCAGCTTTTCACCGTAAGTCTGCTCGGTCGTTTCACTCTGACCGGTTCCAAGATCCCATATCACGACGTATTTGTTTGCTTCAAACTGCGCGTAAAATGTTGTGCTGGCCGTGATCGAAGTGACGGTATTGTAGAGCTTGCCGCCTGTTTTGGCCGTGTACCAGCCCTTAAAGCTGTGTCCCTTTTTGACCGGGAGCGATGCAGGGATCGTCGGCTTGCTATTCGGCTGGACGGTTTCGCTGTATGTTGCCTTCCCGTCGATCAAACCGCCATTCGCACCTGCATCCCATGTAACCGTCAGCGAAACAGTAGCCCCGCAGTCATCGCATTTCCCATCGTTGTCGGCATCTACATGGTCAGCGTATTCATAGCCAGAATCTCCGCAAGCCGAGCACGTCTTGGTGCGCTTATGCTGCGTTTCGCTGTCCGAAACCCACGAGCCGTAGCTATACGAATGGTCAGCATAGTCATAGGTAGACGCACCGCAGCCGGAGCAGGTCTTTGTACGCCGGTGCTGGGTATCACTGTACTTGCTCCAAGAGCCTGTCGAATAGCTGTGACTGCTATACTCTGTTGTGGAGTACCCGCAGGTGCGGCAGGTGGCAGAACGGCTGTGCTGACTGGAAGAAGAATTGCTCCAGGAACTATAGCTCATGCTGTGGCTGGCATAATCATAATCCGTTGCACCGCAGTTCCGGCAAGAACCGGTGCGCCGGTGCTGGCTGGAGGAATACTGCTCCCACGAGCCATAGCTATAGCTGTGACCGCTGGAATAGATGGTTTCGCTCTTGGTTTGGCCACAAGCACAGCTATAATTACGGTATCCATTACTGGTGCAAGTTGCGGCCCGCTGACTCTGTAATACCCATGTATGGCTACCGCATTCCGGGCAGGTGCCCGACCCATAAGCACCGGATCCGTGGCTCTTGGTAGTGTATGTTCCTAAATATTGAACGTAATGGCAGCTATTGCATTCATTATAGTTGGCATGACCACGCGAGGAATGTGCGACTTCGACGTATGTTCCTTGGAATGAATACTTCCCACACGACGGGCAGTTGCCGATAATCGAGCCAGTTGAGGTGACGGAAATGCCCGGCGCACTCATGATGCCAACGGCTGCGGGGGTATCGGAATATATGCCGTACAAATCGTAGAAGTATTTGTTGTTCCGATTGGAGCCGGCCCAATCATAATCGTAGAACGGCACCGACGATTTGGGATACCCGATGATATAGCCGATATAGAGTGTATCGCCGCTGTCGTTTTCCCGCCAGAAGGCTTCTTCGCCGATGCTGTTCAGAACCGTTTCGCCGTAGTACATGGTCAGCGTAGAGAGCTTCGGGCAGTTATAAAAGGCGTGCTTGCCAATGGTCGGCGCGAGCGGCAGCTCGGCGGTGGTCAGGTTGACGCAGCCCTCGAACCAGTACGCCAGATCCGGGATCGTCAGCGTTTCCACGTCCTCAAACCAGACCTCGGTGATCTGCTCCCGGACGGCCGACCACGGCTGATCGTCCGCACTGGTAAAGACCGGCGCTTCGCCGCTGCCGGAGATGGTAAGCCAGCCTTTGGAATCCAGCGACCATTTGATACTGCTGCCCGGAATTGTGCCACTGGTTGCAGCTTCGGCAGACTGCACGGTGATTTCTTCTTCCGGCGCGCTTTCGTAGACTGTGTGTTCATCCGCTTCCGCTGCAAATGCAGCAACGGACAGGGAAAACACTATGCAAAGAGCCAGCACAAATGCGGTGAATTTCTTAAAATTCTTCATTATGCAGCCTCCTTTTCGTTCACGGCGGCGATGGTGAACACAATCGTCGCGGCGTTGATGTTCGTGACAGCTTCACTTGCGGAAACCTTTGCCTTGTAGCGGATGGCGAGTTTTTTCTCGGCGGCAATCACCGGGAACGCACCGTCCACAAGCGTCAGACTGCCCGCACCTTTCGTGCTACAACCATTGATGCTAAGTGCGATGCTGTTCTTGCTTGCCGTAAAATCGTCAAAATTGCCGATTTCAAACGTGCCTGCCTGCACGTCCACCTTTTTGACTTTAATTGCGCCGGTCTTACCAGTATTTGTAATAGCGGCGTTATTCGCACAAACGACATAGCCATCTACCAACGAGACAGGCAACGCGGCAGGAACCGTGCAGGAAATGGGTGCGACGGTGTTGACTACCGTAAGCGTCACCGGCACACGGGCCTCGGTCGTTTCCGCTGCCGACGCACCCGTAGCCAGTGATAGGATCATTGTCAGTGCCAACAGTAAAGTGATAAGTTTCTTTTTGCTCATCACTGCACCTCCTTGGGCCACAAATACGCTGTGTGCAAAACGAGTTCGGTTTGCATGGAGCCGATCTGCTTGCCGTCGCGGAATGCTGTGATCGTGACCGTGCAATCTGTGTTGCCGAACTCCGGCGCTTCCAGAAGCGTCAAACTGGAAATGCTCTTGCCTGCGGCAAGCTCAAAAACGTCGGCAATCAGAGCGTTATCCTTATTCCTGCGGATTTCCACCTTGTAGGTGTCACTCTTGCTATTGTTGATGAACTCGGCTTTCACGCTGGATTCTCCGACCAGAGCATATAGATGAGCAGGAGCAGTAAGAGCAATCTGATTGTCCGCGACGATGGTGTTGAGCTGCTTTTGCGCTTCACGCAGTCCGCTGACATCGTAAAAGATGATTTCGGTTTCTTTGTTCTGCTTCGCGCGCTCGGTGATACGGGTTTTGATCTTGTCATAGACCAGCAGCGTCGATTCGCGGTCAAAGATGATCTTGACCGGACCGTCCACACGGCAGGCAATGACTTCGGCTGCCGTTGTGCCGTCGTTACAATAGACCGCCGCTGTGCCGCCACCCCACACGACAAGGCGGCCGGAGATTTTTACGTTGGACAGCGTGATCTTACCATCCGCAGCGCCGCAGCCGATGATGAGATCGCCGTCAATGGACATGTCCTTCAGTTCAACGTCCTTGGTGCGGACAAGCAGATTGCCCTTGTAGTCCTTCGCATAGCTGCCGCTCTTGGCGATATAGGACTGAATGATGTTGAAATAGAGCTGCGCGAACTCCGCTCTCGTGATGTTGGCCTGCGGGACAAGTCCCTGCGTGCGGCCATGCACATAACCGGCTGCGACCATTGCTTTCATGTACGGCAGCGCCCATGTGGAAACATCCTTCGCATCCGCAAACTTGGACAGATCCGTCTTGGTGTAATCATCCAAATTAAGCTGCAAAGCTCTTGCCACAACTGCAATGGCCTCCTGACGAGTGATTGCCCGATCAGGCTGCATGCTGGTGGAGGAGACACCGTTATACGTCCCCATCTGGACGGCGAGTGCTACATCTTTGTAGTACCACTTGGATTTTGCAACGTCCTTGTACGCAGAAATGTCCGCTGTTTTGTAACAGCCAAAGGAACGGTTTGTAATAGCCGCCATTTCTGCACGGGTCAGCAGACCGTTGGGGTCAAGCTGCGTCTTGGACTTACCGTACAAAAGCCCATTATCCACAGCGGCGGTTACCGCTTCCGCGTACCACGCTTTGGTGTCCACATCCTTGAAATCTGAAATGCTTGCCGCGGATGCGGAAACGGCAAGAGACAGGCAGGTCACGACAGCCAGAAACAGCGCAAGAATTCGTTTTGTTTTCAAAGTGAATCCCTCCTATGATAAAAGCTGCCGGGGGAAGCAGGTTCCCCCGGCGATGGATGGGTGCGGCTTAGACCGCATCCCAGCAGATCACGAACAGGACAGACGCGACGGAAGCGTTGACGACAGCTTCGGAGACAGGGCTGACAATGGCGTCATACGCAATGCCGATGCTGTTTACAGAGGTATCGCCCACACCGCTCATGTAGCAGCCTTCAGCGGCAGCGTCCAGAAGGGTCTGCTTGGAAGCGTTCTTGTTATCGGTCAGCTTCTTTTCACCATTGCCAAGGGCAATCTGGAAACCGAACTTGTTGGAATCAACCTTTTCCTTTGCGAGCGTAGCCTTGTCACCGAACGCGGTCAGATTCCAGCCCTGCGCAGCTTCAATGGAGACGTTTGCAACCTTGACAGCCCCAAACGAGTTGTTGACAATCTTTGCATCGGTGGCCGTAGAAACAGTGCCGTCCGTGCCGACAGCGATGGGAAGGACAGTGGGGA
>ENA-UADF01000353-UADF01000353.1-human-gut-metagenome-genome-assembly--contig:-NODE-353-length-11534-cov-9.853210_pt1 | contig 11534 bp, 10 predicted proteins | sample MGYA00244222_ERZ654245 | MGnify/ENA primary metagenome ERZ654245 (study PRJEB26926, sample SAMN06165019) | human gut metagenome | biome: ENVO:00009003; feature: ENVO:2100002; material: ENVO:00002003...
CTGTAAATCAACAGTATTCAACTATCCTTGTGGCCGCAGTAAATTACATCCAACGGAAAAAAATATTAATTTAATAAAAGAGTTAATTTTAGATAATTCAAATGAAGGAGATATTATTTTTGATCCTTGTTTTGGCTCTGGTTGTCACTTACTTGCAGCAAAAGAGTTGAACAGACAGTATATTGGTTGTGAAATTGATACAGAATATTTTAATATTGGAAAAAGTAGATTAGAATAAACAAAGATAAGTCAAGGTAAAAATAGTCTTGACTTTTTCTATTAGGTATGATATAATTAATATATAAAATAAAAGGAGGGAACCAAATGCAAGACAATTACGGCGTTGAAAATATATCTCATCTTGAAACACGAGAAGCAATGAGAAGTCGAATTGAAATGTACTTAGGTAGTAATACCACGGATGGCATATATCAAGCTTTTAAAGAAATAATTAACAATTCTATTGACGAAGCTATTGCTGGATATGGCGACAAAATATTTATTAGAGTTAATGAAGAATCAAATTCAATTGAAATTCGAGATTTTGGGCGCGGAGTTCCATTTGGAATTGTAGATGGAAAGAATATTTTAGTTGCCATCTACACAGAAGCACATACCGGTGGAAAATTTGACAAAGGAGTATATAAAAATAGCAGCGGCTTAAACGGAATTGGAGGTACAGCAGTATGTATGTCCTCGAAAATGTTTAAAGTAACATCAATTAGAAATAATATTTTTGCGGAAGCTTGTTTTGAAGAAGGTAATTTACTTTCATATAAAGAAGATAAGTGTGAAGTAGATACACCAAATGGAACTTTAGTAGCTTTTATTCCAGATAAAGAAGTATTTAAAAATATGGAAGAAAGTTTTTCTTTTGACAAAATTTGTGCAGAAGTTAAAAATATTGCTTATTTAAATAAAGGAATTCATTTTATTGTAGAAAAGTATCAAGGAGAGTCCATAGAATATTATTCTAATGAAGGCATTGCAGATTTTATTAAGGAGAAATCAAAAAAGCCCTTAATGAAAAAACCTATTATTTGTTCCGCTAATGATGAGACAGATGAATTAGAAATTGCTTTTATGTGGACTGGTGGAACTGACTCATCCTATGTCTTTGTAAATGGGTTATATGTCCCAGAAGGCGGTTCTCCAATTACTGGTGCAAAAACAGCTTTGACGAATTCAATGAAAAAATTAAGCGGAAAGAATTTTGATTCAGAATTGATTCGTAAAGGATTAGTTTATGCAATTAATTGTAAAGTAACGAATCCGTCATTTTCTAATCAAACAAAAACTAAAATCAATAATCCTAATTTAAGGACTTTAGCTTCACAGGCTTTTAAAAAAGGATTAGAAGAGTTTTCTCATAGTCAAGATTTTAAGACTATCGTTGATATGCTAACTAAAATTCAACGAGCAGAAAAAGCGGCAGATAAAGCAAGGGAAGCGATACTTAACCAAAATAGAGAAATTGACAAAGAAACAAAAAAGAAAATTATTTTAGCCGAAAAATTAGTTGATTGTAGGAAACATGATAAAGACTCTATGCTTTTCTTGGTGGAAGGAAAGAGTGCTAAGGGCGCGATTGTTAAAGCAAGAAATTCTAATACTACTGCTGTTTTTGATTTAAGAGGAAAAATGATTAACGCATTAAAAAATCAAGAAGAAAAAGTTGCAAGTAATGAAGAGGTAAAACAGTTACATATAGCTTTTGGTTGTGGAATTGGAGAAAAATTTAATATTAATAAGTTACGTTATGGAAAAATTGTTTTAGTAGCAGATATGGATAAAGATGGCTTTGCTATTAATTGTCTTATTTTAACTTTTATTTATAGATTTTATCCGGAACTTATTAGGCAAGGTAAAGTATATTGGGGTGTAACTCCGCTATTTAAAGTTGAAACAAGAGGAAATAGATATTACGCATATAACGAAGAAGAATTGTCAAAGTTACCCAAAGGCGATGTAGTAAGACTAAAAGGTCTTGGGGAATCAACGCCTATTGATTTTAAAGAAACTATTTGTTCTGATAATCCTAGATTGGTTCAGTTTACAATGAACGACGCTGTCGCCGCAGATAAATATTTTGATATTTTATTAGGTGACAATATTACCGAAAGAAAAAAATATGTCTTTGAAAATGTAGATTTTGAAAATTTAGAGGATTAAGGAGGTTAATAATGCCAGAAATACAATATTATAGTTCTAGTTGGGAAGTATCTGATGCGTTACAAGGTTTTTATACTCCATATGCTTCCTACGTAATTCAAACTAGAGCATTACCAGATGCAAGAGATGGTTTAAAGACGGGTGCGCGTTTTATCTTATATTCTCAATACAAGGATAAACTAACTATTAAGAATAAACGTAGAAAAGCTGTTGCTACTGTTAGCGCGGCGATGAGATTCTCGCCACATGGAGATGCTTCAATTTTAGGAACAGCAGTAAGACTATCACAAGATTTTTCTATGAGATATCCTGTTATTGAAGTTCAAGGTAATAATGGTTCTTATTTAGCAGGGGATGATTACTCTCAGGCTCGTTATTTAGAGATGCGAGGTAATGATATTGCATATGAAATGACTTATCTCCTAGAAAAGAATACTGTAGATAAATGGAAAATGAATTATACTAATGAAGAAAAATATCCCACTTATTTACCTAGTAAGTTTCCTTTTGCTTTAGTAAATGGAAGTTTTGGCATTGGAGTTGCATGTGCAAGTTCCGTACCGCCGCATAATTTAATAGATGTTTGCAATGCTGCGATAACTTTAATTAATAAACCAAACGCAAGTTTTGAAGAAATATATTGCCCAATTGATTTTCCTAGTGGTGGTACTATTATAAATGAGGACGCTGTAAAAGAAAGCTTAAAGAATGGAAGAGGAAAAGCGGCCTTAATAAGGGCTTCTATCGAATACAATTCAGATGAAAATGAATTAATTGTATATGAAATGCCATATATGACATTTACTGGAAATGTTGTTTCTACAATTAGTAAAATAATTGAAGATGGTACTTTAACAGGTGTATCTTCTGTAATTGATGGTACTGATTTTGATGGGCCAAAGATTTTTATTAAATTAAATAAAGGTGCAAATGCAAATAAAATTGTTAAACTTTTATATAAGCATACCTCTCTTCAGAATAGTTATTCAATAAATATGAATATGTTGGAAAATGGAGTAAAACCTAAGTTGTATACTTGGAAAGAACAATTAGAAACATATTTATACCAATTAAAAGATATTGTTGTAAAATCTTATCAATTTGATTTAAAAAAACTGTTAGATAGACTCCATATTTTAGAAGGTCTTATTATTGCTTTTAATAATATAGAAAACGTAGTTAAAGATATTCGTAGTTCCACAGATTCTTCTATTGCAAAGAATAAGTTAATGAATAATTATAATCTTAGTGAAATTCAATCGGATGCTATATTAAAAATGAAGCTTTCAAATTTAACACATCTTGAAATTGAAAAGCTCGAAAATGAAAAAAATGAAAAAATTGAGAAGTCTAATGAAATTAAAGAGATTTTATCTTCTGAAGAAAAAATTAAACAAGAAATGATAAAGGATATTTCAAATATCTCTAAAAAATACGGAGATACAAGAAAGACAAAGAATATTAATCTTGATTTTTCTTCTGAAGAAGAAGATGCTGAACCTATTGAAGAGAAAGAATTATTAATCTATTATACAAATCACAACAATATCTATACTCAGGAATCTACTACTCTTATAACTACTCGCCGTGGGAGAAAGGGTTCAAAAGTTAAACTAGGTAAAAATGAAGTTATTGTTCAAACTATTAATGATAATAATTTAAGTGAATTACTAGCCTTTACTAATACAGGAAAAATGTATTCTACCTATACTAGTGAATTGCCAATTAATGCTAAAATTAATTGTAGTCAGCTATTTGAATTAGAAGATAACGAGTATATTACTACTTTAACAACAATGGAGAGAAAAGAAAAAGCTAAATACTTGATTTTTGTCACTAAAAATGGTATAATTAAGAAAACAAAAACTTCTGAATATCAGAAGAAAAGAGGCAAGTCTTTAAAAGCTATTAATCTTAAAGATGACGATGAAGTTTTAAATGTTTATCCTATTGATAATGAAAAAGTAGGTTTTTTGACTTCTGATGGTAATTGTATTATAATTGAAACAGAAAATATTTCTCCAATTGGACGCGCCGCGGCAGGAATTAAAGGAATTAAATTCAATGATGGCGCGCAAGTAATTGATTCACAAATTATTGAAAATCAAGATAAGTTTTTAATTGCAGTATCTAAAAAAGGCTATATTAAGAAAATGAATTTATCTGATATTGGTGTTGCTACTCGCGGCACCAAAGGCAAAAAGATTCAAAAGCTTGATGATGACGATATGACAGTTAAAATGTTGACTATCAATACAGATCGTGGTATAATTATTAATACAAAAGGAAGAGTAATTAAAATTAATTCTTCTGAAATCTCTCTTTTAAGTAGAGATGCGGCTGGAACAAAATCAATGAATCTGGAAGAAAATGAACAAATCCAAGATATGTTGATTAGTTGACTTTAATTATAATCTATAATCTATGATATAATACTTATAGATTCAAAGGAGGAATGGTTTTGAGTTTAGAAAAGAAACGAGAAATTATTGTTAAGAATAAAAGTTCGGCTTTAGCCGCGATAAATGGTTATTTAGATAAAATGTATTATCTTACAGATGAAATAACTGAAAAGAAAAAAGATATTAAAGATGAAAAAGCTAAAAAATTTATTTTATCTTTAATTGACGAAGAAAAGATTTATGAAAGAGTAAGACGAAAATTAATAGATGATGAAGAGTTATCATTAATGGAAATTAATTATATTCGTTTAGCTTTTCTTTATTCAAAAGGCTGCTTAGAAGAGCAAATTAAGAGTGTTCAAAAAGCAATCGAATTAATAAATGAAATAGACTCAACGATTCTTAAAAAGTAAAGATGTTGACTATATTTCAAAAATATGATATAATAAATAAGTAATAAATAGCAAAGACCTGCTATTTAAATATATTTTAATTTTAAATTTTTACAGGAGTGATTTTATTATGACAGATAACGCAAAGAAGGTTCTATCTTATCTACAGGAAGCAGGTTCCGGTGCAAAGTTTACCGCTAAGGACGTTCAGGCAGCACTTGGTTTTGAAAAGGTTGGCGCAGTAGTTGGTACTGTATCTGGTCTAGCACGTAAGGGCCGCGCGGAATGGATTACCGAAACTGTTGTTGATGATGAGGGCAAGGAAAAGAAGGTTAAGTATTTTTCTCTAACTCCAGATGGCCTAGCATTTGATCCAGATGCAGCTACTGAATAATTGAATTAAATTAAATTGAAAAAAGAAATGACTTGTTAATAACAAGTCATTTTTTAATACTAAAATTAATTAAAAATTTTAACTATCGGAGGAATTTATTTATGCTAGATATTGAAAAGGTACAAAGTGTTAATGAAGTTACTGTTATTGGTGTTCTAAAGGAACTTGATGTTGAAGAAAAAGAAACAACCGATGGTAGAAAGTATATTACAGCAACTGCAAGAGTTGGTGTTGACCAAGAAATTAATGGTGTTATGACAGAGAATATTATTCCTATTCGGTCTTTTTCAATGAGAAAGAAGACAGATGGAACTGATAATAAGGCTTATGATAACATTCTCGCAATGAAGAATTTTGTTTCTGAAGCAGCTGCAGAGGATTGTGCACCAACGAGAGTTATGTTTAGCGGCAGAACTTGTAATATTAATGAGAATATTTATGTGAACCGTGCGGGCAAACTTATTGATGGTATTTTCCAAATTAACTGCAATTTTCCTAATGAAGATAGACGGAATCTGCCAGATGAAGCAACATTCACGCTAACTGGTGTCGTTGGTTCTATTAAGCCAGAATATAAAGACGATGAAGAAACTGGTAGAATTAAGGTTAAGCTTATTGTTGTAGGTTATCGTGGTAAGGCTAATGTAATTGAACTTATTGCAGAAGCGGGCAATGTGGCTAATTTCGTAGAGCAGAATTGGCATGAACAAGATACAGTGGGCCTAACGGGCGCAATCAATATGACTTATAAAGTTGAAGAGAAGAAAGTGGAGCAGGCATTTGGCGCTCCAGTCATTGAACGTCATACTGTTTCTAAGAATGAATTAATTATTACTGGTGGCTCATTCCCACTAGATGAAGATAAGTCCTATGATTCTGGACAGGTAAAGGTAGCACTTGGTGAACGTCAAGCAAGAATTAAGAAAATTGAAGATGCGGCAAAGGCTAAAACTAAGCCAGCAGCTAAGAAGCCTTCTGCTAGTGATTTTGGCTTTTAAGCCAATTTCATTTTAAGTTAAAATTAAATTAAAATGAAAGGAGGAATCACTAAATGATCAATTTGCTTGAACTTGAACCACAAAAAATTAGTAGAGATATTCGAGGTAAATTTGCTCTTATTTACGGTGCTCCGGGTTGCGGGAAGACCACCTTAGCATCAAAATTTAAGAAAGCTTTAATTCTTTCGTTTGAGCCGGGTTCTAATGGATTAAATAATACATATGTAGTTCCTATTAAAACTTGGCGAGAATGGAAACAACTTTGTAATCAGCTAATTAGAGAAGAAGCGCTGAAGGATAAGTTCTATTCCCTAGCAATCGACACAGTTGATGAAGCTTATAAACTTTGTGAAAAGTGGCTTTGTCAAGAACATGGAGTAGAAACCATTAAAGATGTAGCAGCTTTTGGTGGAGGATATAAGTTACTAGACGATGAATTTATGTCTACATTTAGAAGTCTGGCCTACGCCGGTTATGGTTTAAACTTTATTTCTCATGAAACTGAGAAAGCTTATACCGACGATAATGGAAAGGAATATAATAAAATTGTTCCTGCACTTCCAAACCGTCCATTCCTACTAATTAATAAGTTTGTAGATATTATTACTTATATTCGTGATATTCCTGTTGAGGTTGGGGATACTATTGAACATAAACGTTTTATGTTCTTTAGAAGTGATGAAAGATTCCTAACGAAATCCCGCTTCAAATATATTACTCCAAGAATTGAACTTGATTATAACGAATTTGTTAAGGCTATTCAAGATGCAATTGACAAGGAAATTGAAATGAGTGGCGGCGAAGCTACTGATGCCCCTAATCCATATAATATTCGTTCTTTTGATGAATTAATGGATGAAGCTAAAGAAATGTGGATTAAGGCAGATGGAAATAGAAAAGAAACTATTCTAAAAGTTCTTGAAGAAGAATTTGGAAAACCAACTAAATTCTCTGAGATTCTCCCAGAGCAGAGAAATGAACTTGAACAGGCACTAATTAAACTAATTGATTAATTTAAAATGGGAGAGCATAAAATTGCTCTCCTTTTTTATTTGGAGGAATTAAATGGAAAAATATATAGTTGATACAAATATACTTTTAGACTATCCACAAATTATTGATATTAAAGATGTTGAGATTATTATTCCAACTTGTGTTTTAAGAGAGTTAGATGGACTAAAAAGGAATCAGAATAATGATACGGCTTTTAACGCTCGCCGTGCCGCGGTCTGTATTTCAAGGAATATGGATAGTATTTCTTTTTATGATAGTGATAATTTAAATATCCCTGTAGATGATCAACTTCTAGTTATTGCTAAAGACAAGAACGCAACTCTTGTTACAAATGATGTTTATTTAAAAGTCAAGGCACAAATTAAAGGAATCAGTACTAAAGGATATTCGCATTCAGATGATTACGATGGTGTTAATTATTGGTATTTAAGGAATAAAGATTGCGAAGAAGAATTTACTAAAATTTATGAGAGCGGTAGCATTCCAGAACAATTAGGACTACTATACGAAAATCAATATATTATTACTAAGAATTTAGATGCACCCTGTATTAATAATAATTTTAAAGAAGACTATGAGACTTATGGAGAACTTGTTTATCGTGATGGTAAGCTAAGGGGAATTAAGAATTTACAAATTAAAAACAAATATATTAATTGCATTGTGCCACGAAATTCTGAACAAGCTTGTTTATTTGATATTTTAAATAACAAAAATATCACCATTGCTTATGCCGGAGGTAGGTTTGGAGCCGGCAAATCGTTTATATTAAATAATTTTGCTTTACAAGAACTAGAAAAAGGTAATATTCAAAAAATTGTTTATGTTCCAAATAATTCTTTTGTTGAAAATACAATGGACATCGGGGCACTGCCGGGCGAATTACTAGCTAAGATAGAAGGACAAATCGGTCCCCTTATTGATTTAGTTGGTATTGATAGAGTCCAAGATATGTTACAAAATGAAGAACTAGAAATTGTTCCAATGGGTTTTATCCGTGGCCGCAGTTTCCAAAATTCTATTTTAATTATAAATGAAGCACAAAATTTAACGGAAGATCATGTTAAGCTTTTAATTGCTCGTTGCGGCGAGGGTACAAGAATCTTTTTTGATGGAGATATTAAACAGGCGGATAGTCAGCTTTTTAGAAATAAAAACGGCCTAAAGCTTCTACTTGGATTAAGAAAATCTCCTATCTATTCTAAAATGTTTGCTACTATTAAACTTACAATGACCGAAAGAAGTAAAACTGCACAATGCGCAGAATTTCTTGATGACCTTTCAAATAAAATGTAAATAAAAAAGAATGGCCCAGAAATGGGCCATTTTTATTGACTTTTTTGATAAAATATGGTATAATAATTATAGAAAATAAAAAAGAAAGGTGATTAAATGGGAAAGTTGTCACAAGATATTATTGAACAAATTCCAATCTTATATGAAGAATTGAAAGCCAAGACTGCTGTAGCAAAAGAGTTGGGTATTTCAGTTAAATCGGTGACGAAATACTTATTACAAGAAAATTCAATTCCGGGGGCAAAAGAACGAAAGAAAGCGGTAAAAGTTACCCCAGAAATGGAAAGCAAAATTAATCAACGCTACCAAGAATGTGGTAATATGGCACAGGTTGCGAGAGAATTTAATGTTTCGGTTGCGGCGGTTAGAAATCATTTATCGGAAGAAAGTAAAGAAAAATCCAAAAAACTTTATGATGATAGAGATGCTTTATTCTTTTATATTTATAGAAAATTTGGAGCAGAAGATGAAGAAAATCCTGTAAGCGATTGGAATCTAATTCAAATGAATAAATTTAGAGAACAAGGAATGCCTTACCGCGGCCAATTGCTAACATTAAAATATTATTATGATATTAAACATCATAAAGTAAAAGACGAATATAAAACTATTGGTATAATTCCCTATATTTGGACTGAGGCTGCGGCTTATTATAAAAAACAAGAAAAGCTTCAAGAACAAATTTCAAAAGAGATTGAAGAACAACTTGCAAGAGATAGGGTAGAAATTTCCTTTAAACCTTCTGATTATATGAAAAAGAATCGTAGAAAAAAGAAGAAAATTGATATTAAGAATTTGGAGGTAGAAAATGAATGATTCAAATTGATAGACATACTATAATCCAAGTTCTTGGCGGCCTAATGAATCACCCAGACTTATTAAATGAAACAGATAAGTATAATTTAGCACCAGAAGATTTCCCAAACTCTCTTGATAAGTATGGTTTTTCAGCTATATATAATCTATATGCCGATGGCGCGAATAAAATTCATGCAGTTGATGTGATTAGTCTACTACAAGAAAATTTAGTAGCAAAGAATTTAATTGAAAAAGAAAATGGTGTAACATTCTTTCAAGATTGTGAAGTTAATAGTGACGAGGGGAATTTTAATTTTTATTATAATAGATTAAAAAAATTAAATTTATTAAGAGAAATTCAATTAACTGGTCGCGATACAAATGATATTTTTTGTGAAAATCCTTTAGATGATAATTATGTAGAAATTAATGAAAAATTTCAGAAAATGAGTGTCAACGATATAGTTAATGTTCTAAAAGGTGAAGTTGCCAGTTTTGAAAATAAATATTCTTATAATAATCTTGTTGAAGAAAGTTATGCCGCTGATGATATTCTTGAATTAATTGATGAATGGCGAAAAACCCCGGAAATTGGTTATCAATTGCAAGGAGATATTTTTAATACTGTTTGTCGCGGAGGCAGACGTGGAAAATTATACCTACGATCTGCGCCAAGTTCAGGAGGTAAATCTCGTCAAATGGTGGGAGATGCGTGTAATATTGCCTATCCTATTCGCTATGACAGAAATAAAGGAGAATGGGTTTCTACTGGTAGTTGCGAAAAAGTCTTATATATAATGACAGAGCAAGATCCAGAAGAAATTAAAACAATGATTTTGGCTTATTTAACAGGATATAATGAAGAAATTTTTCTTTATGGTACTTATGGTGAAGAGGAAATGCCAAGAATAAAGATTGCGGCAGATATAATGGAAAAATTTAAAGATAATATGCTCTTTGCAAGAATACCAGACCCCTGTAGTTCTGTTGTTAAAAATTTGTTTAGAAAATATTCAATTCAGTTTGGTGTTAATATTTTCTTTTATGACTATATTTTCTCTTCACCAGCTATGCTTAGTGAATATAGAGATTTAGGATTGCAGGAACACGTTTGTTTAAGAATGTTTACTACTACTTTAAAAAATTTAGCAATCGAATTAGATGCTTTCATTATGACATCTACACAAACAAATTCTGAGGATGATCCTAAAGGCGGTTTTAGGGATTTTAGGAACCTAGAAGGTAGTAAAGCAATTAGAAATCTAGTTGATTTAGGTTGTATTTTTGCTAGAGTTACACCAGATGAATTACAGTTAATTTCTAAATTTATTGATAATTTTGGATTAAAACCCAATATAGTAACTGATGTTTATAAAAACCGTAGAGGCCGTTGGACAAACATTCGTATTTGGTCTTATTATGATTATGGAACTTGTAGAAAACAAGATTTATTTGTTACTTCGGCAACAATGAAGGAAAAATTAGAGGATTTTGTTATTATGGACTTTAAGAATCAAGACGAACAAGATTTTTCCGATTTACTTACATTATATAATAATGGAGAAATTAAAGAAAAAGTTTATAAAGAATATTATATGCCGGCTGACGAAACGAATGAATTAGTGTCTGATTTAGAAGATGCTTTTGGTGATAGAGAAGAACGAGAAAAATTTTATAAAGATAAGGCTTTCGGTGATTTAATATAATGAGTGAAATTACATTACAAGAATTAAATGATTCATTAACGCCAGACAGAGTTATTCAATTAGTTTTAGCTCTTGGAGCAGATAGATATGAAGAGAAAAGTGATTACATAATTTTTCCTTCGCTCTGCCACAATTCTAACGTAGAAGATGCTAGTATGAAGCTTTATTATTATAAAGCCAATAAATTGTTTCATTGCTATAGCGGTTGTGGTGAAAGTTTTAATATTTTTGGATTATTTGAACGTAGATATAATACATTAGGAATAGAATATAATTTTTATCAAGATATAGTTTTAAAAATTGCAGATGGCCTGTCTCTTATACACATCTCCGAGCCCACGAGACGCTCATGAATCTCGTAT